>Ga0065711_1000053_pt1 | contig 112493 bp, 73 predicted proteins | sample Hoacrofraction12_FD_59098 | JGI IMG/M metagenome (GOLD analysis project Ga0065711, IMG submission 59098) | Hoatzin crop microbial communities from Cojedes, Venezuela - Epithelial fraction 12 v2 (version 2) | ecosystem: Host-associated > Birds > Digestive system > Esophagus > Crop | place... | reverse complement strand
AGGTTCCTCTCTGCCCAGCTTTCCAGCCTGTCCAGGTCACGCTGAATGGCAGCACAGCCTGCTGGTGTATCCACCACACCTTCCAGTTTGGTGTCATCAGCAAACTTGCTGAGGGTACACTCTAACTCTTCATCCAAGTCGTTGATGAAGAAGTTGAACAAGGCTGGGCCCAGTACTGACCCAGTACTGACCCCTGGGGGACACCACTAGTTACCGGCCTCCAAACCCCTTCTCTTCTCCATGCCCTATCTGTCCCGTCATGTTTCTGAAAATGAGAAATTTCTATTGAGTCAAACCTTTTTCTCTGTTTAGCACAGACCATTTTCGCCTAAGAGTATATTCCCTGAAAGGTCTGCCTGTTCAGTCATATAAATTATCCACAGACTCAGGCTATCTGGTGAGTTAATCAGGTTTAGAGCTATGTCAGGTCACTTAGAAGTTCAAAGCAGTCCGTACCTACACATGAATCCAAATTCCAGTAAGCAGTCTGAGATGTTGTAGCAAGAGCTGTTTTGCATGCTAGAAATAGTAAAAAACCCATAAATCCTAGCTCCGTTTACAAGTGCTTGGAAATACCTGGGGTTCTGGGGTAGTCTAAAAAATCTGGACTCTGGATATTTGAGGCTTTCCCATCATTATAAGTTCTAACCATATAATTAGGTATTATCTCAGAATTATCCATAAATACTCACCACAACATGATATTTGCTAAGTAATAATTAGGCTATGAAAGGAACTCAAATAATACCTTTGTCTAGAAAATTAAAGGCCCTGCATTGCATTTATACAGCACCATGCTGAGGGGGTAATAGGGTTTAAAATTGCAGTAAATTGCAGTTAGACCAAACCTCAGCCCCCTTAAGTGTAAAGAAGCTACAGGGCAAAAGAGAATCAGGCCTCCAAAGAAATTTTACAGTCAGAAAACTACATAGATTACAGTTCTTTATGGCAAGTTTGAAATCCAGTCAGTAAAAGAGATGCAGGCATCACAGTGTGCTTTACCATCCAGCTCCAAAGGAGCTGTGTGGCTGTCATCAGCACGATGGAAGGCCCCTAGGCTGTGTTGACACATTTCTGATACCAGGTTAGATGCTGTTCAGGACCTTGTCCGGCTGTACCCAGCTCCGTGGGCTCTGCACAGAGCCGTGCACTGACAGCTACAACATCCCTCCTCGATGGGTTGACCATGTGAAAAAAAAAGACAAGACAAGGCACTAGGTCCATTCACAAGGACATTACCTGTGGACTACACCTCCTGCAACATCTTCATTTTAATTGAATTCCCATTTTCCAAACTCAGGTTCTTCTCAGAAGTACAGGATTTTTCTTCTCTAAACTTTCACTATCTTAGTTTGGGTGAAATGAGAGCTACCAAGGACAGAAATTATTTCAAGGTGATAGAGTTACATTTTGCTTTGGTTTGCAATGTTTCAAAACTCCTGATGAGCACAGCAGAATCTTATGTATTTATTTATCATCATTAGAGATTTTGAGTTAAACCTGAGGAAGACAAACATGCAAATTTCATTGAATTTTGTATTTCTGTTAGATTCAGTTGAGAATCACAGAGCACAAGCACATTTAGGGCAAGACTTAAGCAGGCTACAAAATTAAAGGGGAATTAATCATTTGTATTTCAGCTTTGCCCTCCCTCCCCCTTTGAACACAGTACAACACAGGGCTAGTGACCTTCCACATGAACTCCTGTTTCAGTTTTATAAAGATAAATCCACTCATGTTTGTTTAGATGTGTATAGATAAGCACTTCAGAAAAGACTGGGAGAAAGTGAACAGTTCTGCATGCACAGCAGGGCTTGAAAAGCAAGCTGCAAATAAGGCTTAGGACCACACAAAGAGCTTTGAAGGTAAAACAAACCCCTGAGTAGCTGTTCAGTTGCAGGGCACCATGTCTACCGGACGAGGATAGAACCGGCTTTGGACGAGGTTGGGATCACAAAGATAGCATATGGCGGGACACTCCAGTGGCAGACTAATCATAATGCGTCTGCAGAGAGAGCTGAACTAAACATGGCTGGGTGAGCCTGGTTCTGAAATTGTCTAATGTTTGCGTGCTGGAACTTGGAACTTGACCATTAAAGGTAGTATTTAAGGTTGGGGGTTTTTCGCTTCTCTCAATCTGATAGGTTCTTTTAATTTTAGCACTAGAGATCTCTATGTAGTAGAAAAAGCCCACTTCCAGTATCCTGTCTGAAACCCAGGATGTACTAAAAGCTTATTGTGTCCTAGTGGTTGGTGGTTGATGGCTTTTTCAAGAATAAAAGCAGTATTTGACTTTTGGAAATGAAAAAGAACAAGAGCATACTGCTTGTGTGAGGCTTCCTTATTCCTCTTCCTGAGTGCTTTGCTTGTGGGATTACAACACATTTATGTTTCCTCTCCTGTGCAGCCAAACTGCTAAATGGATACTTTGGTACCTGGTGCATTTTGATCAATAATACTTGCTGTCTCTTAGTTCCTTGTAGGGAGGGACTATAAACGAGAACAAGCAATACAACGAGGCGCTCTAACCACTGGCAGAAGTCACCCTCCGGAGCAGCTGACGTGACTCCTTTTGCCTTGAATATGTTTGCCTGACTACAGCAGTGCATTCCTCGTCACTATATTTTGAATAGTGATTTTCTGTGGATGAGACACAGCTCTCATCTTGCTTCTTGTTTGATGGCTCCTTGAGCTCTCTCCTACCCAGGAGAGGAAGGACATTTTCCAGCAAAGAGAGATGTCTGCACTGAATGGAAATTTAGTCTTTGTGTGCTTTAGACACTTTCATAAATAGATCAGAACTGATGAAAGGTGCTAGTGTGGCACCTCTGGAATCCAGAGGATGTCCAGGAGGGGAACAAAATGAGCAAATTCTTACTCCACACCTTGTACCACCATGATGCCTCAAACCTCCTCCTCTGCAGCTGAGAAATGGCTCCCATTTCTGGTCAGCAGAAGCCAGTGGAGTGGAGTTAGTGCCATCTGAAGTGTACATTAATGGTACAGAAACCTGTCTGTTCACACTGGGCTTGAACCTCGCCAAACTCAGGTCATGCTGTTACCCAGCTGCCACTAGTCAGTGCCAGTCTAGATTTATGCAGGATTGGGACCTGGTTGTCTCTAGCTTGGAGCAGGTGACAGTTGGGCGTCTGGCATCTGACTTTAATTCTAATCTCTTTTACACTCACCCTCTGGCAAAGACCATCGGCTTCAGGAGATCCAAGACCTGCCCTGGTCATTTAGTAAGAGAGAGAGGCTGTGAAATTGTCGTACCATTAGGAAATAACAGAGCTGAGGAAAGAGGACAATTTGTGTAAAAGAAAAAAAGTGTTTGAGGGCATTGATGGTGCTTAAATCTGTGCAGAAAGTGCAGTATAAACATTAGCTGCTGTGCAGGAGGCTGAATCAATTGAAATCTCAAACAGATTTTAAAAATGTTTTTATTAAAGTTCCCCTCTCAGCCTTTTTATTGTAGGTTTTAAATTCTAATGTACAGAGAGGACAAAGTAGGTGACTTAAACCTGCCACTGCCTGGTGAACTCTAGCTTTTTATATAGGGAGTCCTCTGCCCAGAAGGCTTTGGAAAGAAAATGTGTTTCAGTGCTCTGATCCGTGAAGGATCTGTGCTATGTTTGTTCACTTCGCAGAAGTAAACACCTATGTGTTGAGGACAGAAAATTTAAGGACAATGCCATGCTGTTAACATTATAGCTAACTTAAGACTCTTGTAAGTTTTGCTGAGGGTGTTTAGAAAACCCAGTGCATATTCAGTGTACACACCTATACTGGCTTGGACTGTTCAGATCTGCATCCTGCCTAACTTTTGGACAGGAGGCTTCAAGATAAAACTTATGTACTGTAGGACCCTGCAATTTGCTAGTTGTTCCTCAAATGTCTGATGCAAAGGGCCTCATGCTGATAAGCCTATGGGCACGTTTGTTTTACAGAGCTCTGTAGGTTTTAAAGCTGCAGCCCTGCCCTAGCTATTTGTAACCCGTATCTCTACCAAAGATTACTTTTGCCTGTCTGTGGGAGGAATGTTTCACATGAGTGCTCTGTAAGCTGCTTCCATCAGACTCAGCCAGGTTAGTGCAAACATATCATTTATGCCATTTGAGCAAAGCTGGATGATTATGACTGAAGTGGATCAAGGAATGCTCTCAAGAAGCAATCTGTCTGCTGAGCTGCAGGGACAGTAACTTCTGACAGAAGGGCAATAACAGTGCCGTGAGGTAGGGAGACAACTTCTTAAACTTCTCCAGCTGGCCTGTAGAAGGGCCATCTTTTGGAAAAGACATTCTAGCACAGATGCCAGCCTGCTAGCTGAGGTTCCCCTTGCAGATACAGGGCCCTCCCAGCATGGTATCAGTATACATCTCATAGCAAGTTTTGTGCATTTCTGCCCTCTCAGCCAGATTTCCCCAATGAATTCAGGTAGATGGGTGAGGGTTTTTCACTTGCCAGTGCAGAAATTTTCCTGTTCCAGCCATCTGGCCTTTTGGGAGGAAATCACGTGGCTTTACAGTTGCACAGCCCTAGTTCAACATCCTCAGTAACCAGCAGGCTTTCCTCTGCATCTTCTCACAGTCCCAGCACCGGGACATGCGATGCTGCACTCTGCCTGGTGAGCTTCGGGTCTCAGGCTGTAGAATCAAGCAGCTCTGAATCTCTTATTGCAAGACAGAGATCCCACATGGCAATAGTGAGCAATCGGCACCATCTGCCACTGTGCAAAGCCTTGTAGGCCTTTCTGTAGCTGGAGGAGGTTTCTCTCCAATGCTGCCTGTATGCCATTTAAATTATGTATGTGTCCCCTCCCTGATATCTTTGTTTCCAAATGAAAGGCAGAGATGAGACAGCAAGGTATTGCTGGTCTGCCTACTTTTCAAGCACTCTAAATTTGCCATGCAAGAATTGGAGCGGTTCGAGCTTGATTTGTGCATGGTTTCCACTGGAGCAAAAGTAGAAGTATCCTCCTCGTTGAGTCAGACTGCCATTTTACCACCCAGGCCATTGAATAAAGAGTGACATTCACTCTGCACTGCATCAGCCTGGGTCAAGTCCCATTATCATCTTCATTTCTTGAAATCTTCTTCCCCACCTTATCTCTGCTTTCTTTTTTTAACCTTTAAAAAATGAGGACATGGTACTGGGCTTTGGAGTCAAGGTCCCTGGCGAATTATTAACACCAGTAATGAAGAGCACAACTTTACGAGGACGAGGAGTTTGTTAAACTCATTAATTTTATTCATAATAGGGAATTAATGTGCAGAAAGGCAATGCCAGCCTGGCAGTAATTGCTTTTTGGTTTTAAAACACTAAGTGGAAAAGTTAAATGTAATTTCCAGCTGATGCTTCCTTTCTCTTCTTCTTTACTCCCCCCTTCCTTCTCTTACTCTTCCTGTCTCTTTATTTTTGTTTCACAAGAATTGTTTTTTTTTTCTTCTGCCTCTTCTTCATTACGAGTCATTATATTTTATCATTACAAGACTTTGGTCATATTTCATTGCTTTCCCATTATGTTTTCATAATTCTTTCTCCCAATATTACCATACAGAGCAGAGCTAGGCAGAGAATTCGAGCAGCTCAGGTCTATTTCGATGCCTTAGCTCTTGTTGAAGTTAATGAGCAGCTGTATCTCTGGCCACTGTTGGCCTTTGAGCAAGCAGATGCAATTTGTTTTCCCTCCTTCCTCTCACTGAATACACCACCTCCTTCAGGCAATGGGATGTCCTGTGATTCAAGGTTAATGCCTTGTGAAAATGCAAATACCATTTCATGCTCTCTTTAAAGTTGAAATAGCTCTTTCTCCTGTAGACTTCGGAATATGTGAGGAGGAAAGATAATTGAGCAAAACAATTGAAGAGAAGCGCTGACCAGTCTAAATCTTGCTTAATGTTGTCTGGCGTTGTGGTCTTCTGTGCTCTTGGAAGGGAGCGTTAGCCAGTATTTACACTGCAAGGAGAAAATCTGCCATGTCTAGCTTGCTGCTGCTGTAATGCTGTAGCCCTGAACTGAACCCCAGTCTTTCTTTTAGGTTTGATAACACTGTCATAAGTACAGCTCAGTCCTGGACAGAGCCCAGAAATTCATGATCTTTATGGTCTGACTCATCTAAGTTTTATGCAGAAGATGTGTAGTTTGGTTGTCAACGTTTCATATACACATGTACCCATATGCATGCAGTCAGCTTCAGCTTTGCTTGAAGACACAATGGGAATGGTGTGAAAAGGTCAGAAACAGGTGTTGCTTCTATTTGAAGAGAGGAAGGAAAGAGTAAAAAAGTTCAGTGTTTTTAATTAAGTTTTATTGTTGCAATAACTTTTATCAATTGCCTAAATGCGAGCAAATTCTGTAAAACTATATGCAAAGTTCCAAGAGCCTTACAGGAGAACTGGAAACTTTAGAGGCAGCTTTGGTAGTGCCTTTCTACCAGGGTGCTAAGGTGATTCAGAGAAGGCCTTGAGACCTGCTGTCAGTCAGGCTCGGTCGCTGCTAAGGAGTCTCAGCTTGGGCTTGGTTTTAATTGTGTAGACCGAAACATGAAGTCTGAAAAAGTCCTGTGACCCAGTTCCTGATGCAGACCTCGTGACTCATCTCACCTGCACCAAAATGGAAGAAAAATTAGTCATCATCCTTCTCTTGCTCTTTCCCTCTCCCTCTTTGTTCTGTCTTCAGCGTGTATGGCTTAATTTTAGTTCTGATAAAAGCAAATGGCATTTTAATTTTTATAGCATGATTTATTGTCATTTGGATTTTAATTTATGAAAAAATAATTGAAAAGAAAGAGAGATTTAACCCTGACCAGTATTCTTGATAGCTATGAGCCATAGCTATGAGACTGTAGCTATTTCAGGATGTATTTTATTCACCCAAGCAGGACAGGGATGTATCATTTTCTGATATTAGTTCTGTGCAAAGGCCTAATTGTTTGACTGCTGACTAAAAGAAGAATTGAAAAGAAAAATAAGCTGATGATCATAGTACACATTTTTTCTACTCATTTTCTGCCGTCAAAATGAAATATCAAAGAAATATACCTGTTGTTTATTCTGTTTCTCTGCTCCATCACAGACCGTCTCTGTTGCTTTGTGGTATGACCAATCTGTCTGATAATCACTCCATTTGATACTGGAGAGTGAGGAAATAGCTGTGCTTCCAGAAAGCAAGGTCTACTGGTCTTGGCACATGCAAAGATATCCTCACCTGCCCCTTGAAGGCTGCACTTCTCCTTTTCCACTCCCTGTCACATCTACATGATTGCAGACTGCCAGGGCAGAAAAGAAAAGAGTATTGCTGCCAGCTGCCATGCCCCTCCTCACCCACCCTCCAGTTATTCAGGTGGGATGGGGTCTCCTTTCCTTCCTTTGGAAAGGACAAATTCTGTTCCTTACCACCAAAGATTTGCGTCTGCTATAATTTATAGCTGATTTAGAGATCTCTCTATCTTCTGTCCCTCCTCCTTTCCTGCCCTGGTCCTGCCACCACTATCTGGCAAGCCAGGAAGACTTTCGTCTCTGGCTGGCTGCAAGGATCGCAGTTCTGTCCAGGTCCTAAGCAGATGGTGGCTGCCATATTGTCAGGAGTCGTCTATGCCTCTGCCACAAGCAGCCTGGCGGGCCAGAAAATATGGTTACCAGGCTGCGTTTCTAACTCCTGCTGTGCTCCTGCTCTGTGAACTCCAAAGGGATTTCATCTTCCTGCAGGGCTTTGCCTCTCAGAGCCTGACCAGGACTTGGCAGCATCCAGCAGTGCCCTAGAGGCCCACAAAATAGCACAGACATCTACCGGCACCTCTTGTGTTCTGTGAAGATGCGCATGGTGCCTCATCAGAGGCCAGTCATGTTCTGATGCACGTGTCAAACCCTGATAGCTTGCCAGCGATCCAGCCTAGATCAAATGGGGCAGAGCTGTGTCCCCCAGCCCTTCTGCACCGGCTTGCTGCCCTAGCTGGCTGGGGGAGCACATCCTCTGCTACCTCTTAATGGAAGGTGACACTCTGGCTGTGCTCCATAGCATGACCACGAGGCACTTGGCAGCCGGAGAAGTAGCATCAGCGCTTGGACCCAGCCACAGTGTGTGCCGGGGTCTAATTGGCACAACCGGTCCTTGAATGCTAATCAGGTTCCTTGTTAGCATCACCCAGCAAAGGCGCTGGGGAAGGAGTGGGCAGAGTAGCAAACAGAAGTATGAGGAGTGCTACCCGAGTCCGCTGGAAGGGTCTAGCTAATCTTCTGTCCTGTCTAAATGGCTGGCAGTGCTTGGCTGCAAAGAGGGATCTTTGCTCTCATGCTTTTCTTTATCTTTTATAGCAGCTGTGGCCAAGCTCAGTATTTGTATTAGTTATTTTTAAAATCCTCTTGGTCTCTATTTTCTCTGGTAGTGAATTCTACAGCTTAATTATGCATTTGAAAAAAGTAATAATTTACCTGTATTCATCGTATATGTGATGCCCTTTCCTCACTCTCCTCCTCCGTTACTTTATGTATTCACAAGTTCCCATGTCTTCATTGCAAGGTGCCGTTGCAAGGTGGATTTGTTAAGAGGGTTTTCTTTGGCGCCTGCTGTGTACAGCGCCGTGAGCACATGCCACGGTGAAAGATGAGCATGCAGAGGGCTGCAGCTTCCCTTTTTCTTCCCAGTAAATGTATCGCTGTGCACTTGGTCACTGGGGATTTATGCAACGTTTTCCATAAATGAAAAATGCAATACAAAAAGAGCTGGGCTGCTCTTTCACCTGCAGAGGGAGCTCTGTGAGGGCCGAGGAGGAGGTAGCTCTGCCTTTTCTGTACAATTCTGCAGATTTATCACACTTCGGACCCTGGGCTGTTAGTCAGAGGCCTTTCACCAGGACTAAACTCATCTGAAGAAAAAAAAGTCCTGCTACATTCTTTCTCAAGGAAACTCCCCTGCTTTTCTGTGCTTTAAACATCTTTGTGTAAACTGCTGTCAATGGCATCCTCTCCTTCCCTCCCTCCATGGGGTCTGTCTTGTGAGCACAGCATGAGTGAAGAAGAACAGCGAGCAGATGTTTGGATTTCACACTGCACCTCTCCTCCCTCCCCATCTGCCAGTCCTGGAAGAAGATTTTTCACCAATAAGTGCAATGGGGATTCTTAATGAACAGCCCCTGCTAAGCCAGAAGAAAATGTCCTGTGAATACTGGGGGCAGCTGATGGATGTGTACTGGTGTTGATGGCAGGGCACTGGGGAGCTGCAGGGACTTCTTGCCTGGGCAAGACAGTTCTGAATTCCTCCAGCCTTGTCTTTAGCAGAGGGGGTAGATCAAGGACCACTGACCAGAGCTTTGCCAGCTCTGTGAAACTTAACTTGACTGTCAGTCTGTGGCCTCCAGTGCTGAAGGACTGATGGTGTGAATCGCAGTCCTGGTGCCTGATTGTCTGCAGTCTTCTTGTATCTAAGAGCCCAGGAGGAAGAAGCTTTTGGTTTCCTTTCTGAAATGTCCACATCCTCATGTATCAGGATTAAAACCCTGGTCCTAATGTCCTGACATGACACCTACTGCATTTAAATGATGATATTTATTTGTGCAGGGAAGGAAGGAAGGAAGTGAAATCCTAACCTGTATAAGCAGGCTTCTAAAGTGCAATTCTAGAAACACAACACAGTATTCTAGCAATAGATAAAATCACTGTGCTTTGCATATATTAGGGATGTGGTGATAAAGCGGGCATTTAGATAGCCCGAAGTTCTCAGTGGATTACGCTAGAAATGCAGCTACTAAAATGGAGTCTGAAAATGGAGTGCGTTTTTCAAGCTAGCACGTAGCCCAGTCCTGGGATGATATAAAGCCATGGGCGTGATTTCTTGTCAGTCTGGGCATGTGTTTCCTACAAAAAGATTCTCCCCCTTTGGAAACATTTTCTCTGATTGTGATTCCTCTCAGCAGTTTCTCTCTGACCTTTGAGTTTAGAAAGCCCTTAAGTACCAGAAAGAAGGAAAGCAAAATATCTGTAGTGATAAATTTTCACCGTTGCTGGCAAGTTGGTATTAGTCCTATTTTTGTGACATTGTCAGGCTCCAGTGGATCAAAAATGGACCTTGCTTCCAACAGCTTTGACTTCCCAAGCAGGTACCTGTGCAGTAGGCCACATTTTGTCTCCAAAATGTCATAAAATTATATAAAATTTTATAGATGTTACATGTTTTGTTTATGTGCTTTATATACTTAAAAGAGATAAAAATGACAGGCTCAAAATATGGTACTTTTGCAAAACTACACCAAATTGCCAGCAGCATCCTAGATTAGAGTATGTGTAAATAGACGGTACGGCATTTGGAGAGCCTTGCTGCAGGTCTAGCTTGAGCAGCTGATGGCATAGAGACATTGTTTGTCTAAACAGCTCCCAGGTATGCAGCTCCACAAAGCGGCAGCTGGGACAGCCTAAGGCTGGGCACTTGGACTCAGAAAACCCACGGACTCAGCAGGCAAGCCCTGTGTGGAAGGATACCCCAGCTAGCACCATGGGTTTCCACCAGCAAGTGCTGTGCTTGCTGGGGGTGTCCTCCTGCATGTGAGTTAAAGAACTGGCTTGGCTGCAGCCTGCAGGCAGCGAAGAGCCCAGCGGACTCTCTGCTGAGACGTGGCTCACCTCAGTGGGCTTGCTGAGGTCTGGCTGGATTCCTTCCACTCACTTTTAAATCAATCCTGCAGTTTCAGACAGGTGTGGTGTGTTTTACAGTCTCTGCTGAACTGCTTGGTTGTCTGGCAGTGTGCTGCTGTAAGGTCTGCTGCTTGCCATGCCAGTACTGGCTGTATTTCAGTGGCAGATGACATTTTCCTAGTGTATGCATAGTTTATAGCCAGCTTTTATTAAAGCTTTCTCCTTGAGGTAAAGGACATCTATTAGGAGGAGAGACTGGCAATGGAATCGGAGGTCTTTGATGCCATCCTGTTGATTGACTAAGAACGTACCACGTCCTGCTTCACAGAGCACAGCAGGAGTCAGACAACAGAGAATATCATCTTTCCTTGCATCTTCAGGTCTCTCTCAGCCAGCACTTGGCCCAAATATCTCCCTTCGTTGTCTTTCAGAGCTGTGCTACTGCTGCTATTTCTGCCTCTGTATCGCTTCTCTCTTGGCTTTCTTAGCCTGCTTGCTACTCTTTGGCAAATGTACAAATCATCACAAAAAAAAAATAGCCTACTACATGTCTTCTTCTGGGAGTAGCTTGCATGTGCATTTATTTTTGGCAGAAATTTTTCTGTTTGATTGATGAAACACACTGATGTTTTGATTCTCTGATTCCATATGTGTCTGCATAGTGGATAGAAAGGAGGTGTGGTCCATGAACATATGCAGTACATGGATTTTGTAGGGGTGTGGGTGTGAATGCACAGTATCTTTGTATGCATGTGTGCACATGTCTTCAGATGCCTCTCGGTCTGTGCCAGGCACAGTGTATGACAATACAATGATTTTCTACATATTTGATGCATTTCTGTGCAATGTCAATATGGTTTATTCTTCATGTGAATTCCTGTTTTAAACAACCTTCCTTTCCTTCAGCCAGCTTATTGTTTTAAGCTCTGCCTTTCTGTGAACTATGAAGGATGGGTAAATAGGGAGCCAGGGAATGGAGTGAGGCAGCTGGGAGATTATTAATATTGAAAATATCAGCAAGCATCAGCCCTTTGATCACAAGGCATGTTTACAAAAGGACCTTTCCACTGCATGAGGACGCTTGCACACTCCACCAAGCTAGTTGGCATTCAGTGCATGCTATAGCATCTGGTTCTGTCTCTTGCTCTGTGGCTGTCCAGAGAGAGATTGTAAAATGAGTCGACAGGTAGATAAATAAAGAGAGAAAACTGGGCTATCGTCAGAGACAAATGCAGGTTTATGTAGATGCAGCTTGGCAGGAGGCGGGGAGGGATAAGTCACGTTTGCAGACTGTGTGTGGAGGCATTGCAATTGCACTGGAGCCTGTGGTCCAAAGAGTCTGGGAAGCTGGCTGAGAAGACTGGGAAAGGAGAGGGGAGAGGTGGAATAAGCACTGTCACTTAGCTGGACCTGGTGTCCCATTTCAGCCCTTGTGCCATACCTGATGCCAGCTGTGCCACACCACTGCTGCAAAGCATTTATGCTCCCCTAGGTCAAGACCTGACTGTGTTGATACTGATTATGCCCTCTGGGCTATTCCAAAACAGAAATAATAAATAGCACCAGTCTGCTCTGTGCTGCATCCTCATCTGGGTACTGACCTGAACGTTCTTCTGAACCATCTCCCTGGGAGAGGGTTTGAATCGCTGCAAATCAAGAGCAGAAAAGTAACTGCATGGTCACCCTGTCCTGTCACCCCGTATCATCTGGTCTGCGGATATTAATACAATTTATGTTTGTTTTTTTTTCCTATGGGAAACTCATGTATTACTCTAATGGCTTTTTTTTTCTTTTTTTCAACCAGGAATCAGCAATATCCATCAAGACAGTGGATCCACTTTAGTATTTCACAGCCTTACACCAGGTATGTTGTGACTGGTATAAAAACACCTGTAGCAGGAGGTGGCATAGTGGAATGTCTGTTCCCTGGCTAAGGCTGCCGGATGCTAATCACAGTGTAAATACTAATAATTAATAATAATGTATGAGTAGCTATCTGAAAGTCTCCCTTGCTCAGTGCCATCCACATTGGCAGGCAGTGGCAGGAGATGGCTCAGTATTTCATAAACAGCATTTGCAAGCTTTTGTTCAGACTCACTACAGATGTTCGGTTCAGCCACGCTTGTGCCCCTTTTTGTTCACTGTTGGCTAATACATGGGGAGAGTCTGGCTGTTCGGGGAAGGGGGTTCCTTGTGGTTCTTCAGAGCACATTTAGAAAGGCAGTTACAGGTAAGTGTGAGAAAGGACCTTAGATCATAATTGTTACCTGAAACCTTTGCCAAAGGAGAATCCAGGGTGGTTGTCAATGTATGTCTGCCACGCACGGCTTGACATGGCACACTCCCAATGTCCCTGCAGAGTAGACCATGTTTGATAAGATGAAAATATCCCTAAGAGGAAAAACTTCTTATATTTCACTGAAGCGATCTACACACTAAAATGATGGGAGCAGAAAGTAAAGAGGAGGGACAATTCACCTGTCTCAGAAGGTGCTCATTTCCAGAACTCTCCTGTGACATACAGGTTATTCTGTGTTTTTACTTCTGAATCTCTCTTTCCCTCTCTTTTACTAACATGAGGTATTTTTTTACAGATTTAACCCCCACTTCCCTTGTCTTTTCCTCACACGCAGAGGCAGAGTTTTATAGGTTTAGGTTCTGTATCTTTCTCACACATGCAAATACTTTATAGAAAAATGCACACACAAGCTGTTTTTATAGATTTAGCTCGTGTGTATATCTGCCTTATAGTTGAGAAGGTTCCTATAGCGTTAGCTTGCGCATATATAAATAGTATCTCACATACACACGTACATGAAAGCATGCTTCTATACCTTTAGTTCTGGTGTCACACAGAAACAGGTTTTGCTCCTCTTGAAAGGTAAGAAGTGAGGGATGGGGTTGTCTAGCTTTACATTACTAGAAGTCAAATTAAAACATCTGCAGAACTCTTTGCTGTGGCAAATCGCAGTTTAGCCATAGGAGATGGAAATGTTTTAATTTAGCTGGAATTAGTGGACTTAGTAGAGGTAAATGCCATGCATATCATGGTAAATGTAATATCTGTGATATACAAGAGATCGTCCTAGATAATCAGCTGGCTCCCTCTTACCTTCAAAGAAAGACTGTGTTTTCTTTTGTAATGTTTACTTCCGGAAGAAAAAATGCCAAAGCAATAGAAGAACGTATGTTTATACTATTTGTTTCTCTCCTTTCCAAAACTAGAAAATGGTACTGGAAGCCAAATATGTTAGTAAAAACAAAGAAAAGCTCATTTTTGAATAGCAGATAATATTTTGGTTTGCAGCAACTTGGTTCTCTTCAGGGTTTTCAATTTTCATTAGACCAAAATAAGCAAAGCAGTAAATAAACAAGCGTAAAAAGTATTCAAAGGAAATTTGGAGGGGAGTATTTTCCCTGCAAGATTTTTGTCAAAAAAGAGGGTTGGGATTTTTTTGCCAGCTTGTCCATAGACTTTTGATTCATTCCTACATTTTTGTACCTCCTAGTAATGACTGCACTAGTATAAATCGAAAGGTTTTTTAACATTATACCTCACAAATAATTTCAGGGCGTTCTTCATATAGCATTGCCCATTATGCCATCAATGGCCTTACCCACAAGCAAAGGAGCCTTTAGTGGGAGATGCTTACATTGGGAGAGAAGATAACTGCTGCTGAGTGGATGGACATGAATTAGCTATAAATTTCCTCAAGGGTGAATGTTTCTCTAGCAGCATTTTTAACATCTTTGCCTGACAGAGAACAGGGGGCTGAAGAAGTGGTAATATTCTGATGTCATTTTAAATGTTCTTAGGGCTATCTCTAGTCACACTGTTTACACAGTTTAAGGTCTGAAATGTAACTGTTACTGCTATCCCAAGATAAGACACAATGAAATGGTGTCTGTAGCTGGTGAGGGTTATTTCTGTATATCAAATTATTTCATGCTACTAGGTTTTCAAATGGACTCTAATTAAATTAAACAACTTTTTTTTTTTTTTCCCTTTATCACCACAGGCAGATCGAGATTGTGTTGCAATTACGGGGGAAGATCTATATTTATAGTGTGGAAAGAATTTGTACAGAAGCCACAGTTGTCTCTCTGCCTGGCATGACATTTTCATTCTGCACTGATGTTGTGTAACCTTCTGGTAAGTAAAACAGGCACAAAGTATTTGCCAGCATTGTAAAGACAAAGCTACAGGTCTTTCTTCTCTTAAATTATGCATTTTTAATTCTTAAAATATGATATCAGATACTAAAAACCCTTTCTTTCTAATATGTTGGTGGTTAGAGGTTGAAAGCTGAAATTCACGCTTACTGACACGAATGCAAAAGCTAGAGCTTCAAGAGAAATATCCTGTGTCCTTGGTTGCAGCAGAAATATACACAAGAAATACAATGCTGGTAGTATTTGCTGCGGAAGTCCAATTACACTTTGGCTTTCATTTGCTATCTTATACATTTGTATCTGAGCATCTTGTGATCTTCCATGTATCTGTCCTCAGAACAGCCCTATGAAAAATTGCTGACCCATTTTCCCAGGAGTCACAACAGAGATTGGCAAAATAAGATGTTCATAACTTTTCCAATATCAGCCCCTCATCAATTCACTCTTGACAAAAGTTACACTGGAAAATTAGTTTCCCCCAGCACAAAAACAATGCGATTGGAGGCATTCAGGATTGATGAAAGATGCTCTTTTCGTAACAGGCTGTGACTAGGGAGTTGTAAAATCTGACTTCGGTTTGTAAAATCTGTTTTAAAATCTGAGTTCACTTTTGGCACTCAGAGAGACTTCCTTAGTGTGTGTTCTTGGACAAGGCAGGTTTTCCTCTGCCTCAGTTTTTCCATGTGTGAAATTCACAGCTCTATCTCATTAAGCACTCTGATTACTGGTCCAGATGCACTGGTATATTCAGGGACGGAAACTGCATCAGTTCATAATTGTGTGAATTCTAACAGTGCTTTGCAAATAGCATTCAGGCATACAATTGCTGGCCTGGGAAGCCTGCCTATCACTGGGCTTGTCACTTGTCACTGGACTTTCTCGTTAGCATAATCAATACAATTTGCACTCAAAATAATCAATGAATAACCATCAGGAGCATTGAGAGCTGTGTATCTACTGCTCTAATTCTGATCACTTTTTTCTCTATTGCTTGCGCTACAGCTTGCATTGTTATAAAAAAGTCTAGAAGCTGAGTATATTAAAATGAAAAAAAAATCAGATTCAAAGTTAAAGGAGCAGTCTCATTTAAGGTTTTCTAGATAGCTCAGCTTATACAGACACTTGGTGTCAGCTGCTGTAGCCCATGCCGTTATTATGAAAATATTTTGTAATAAATTTTTTAATACATAAAACATAAGTATAAATGCAGAACCCAGGTTCTTCAAGACTTAGTGGTGATAACAATTCGCGTTAAGGAGAAATGAGAATTGGCCACTGAATCTGTTGCAGCAAACAAATTATAATATTAATATGTGCCCTGTTTTGCTTTGTTAGTTTCCCTTTAACAAGCTGTGTTTTTTAGTCTTCTGCCAACGCTCCACAGTTTCCCAGTGAATTGCTCAGTGGGCAGTGACTGGCTGGTCAGCTCTCAGATCGTCTTTTAACGACGGGAGAGGAATGTACACCAAAGCTCTCCATAGCTGCATAAGCAATATACATGATCTGTGCACACAGAGAAGATTTGATGTATCCCAGCGGTGCCACATTCCCTCTGTGTGTGCAGATCAGCTAAACTATCCATGTGCAGTCAAAAAGCCTTCATCCTGCTCCCCGTTTGGATTCAAGGAGCACTTTGCAAAAGGCGGCTGCTGGGGGTGGCTGCTACTACTTGCTCGTCTAAACAAACACTCGCTCATTATGCCGCAGGAGGAAGATTGTGGTTCACCATGACAGTTCATTTACTCTGACACCTGAGGGACCATTTAGAAAGAGGGACATCAGAAGCAGGCTTTTTGCCCAGAAAATTGTCTCTCTGTGATATATGGCCTGCGTTCACAGGTGGAGCATCTCTGCCTCAGGGAACAGATATCTTTGAAGAAAACAACCGTAGTTAAAAATCATTTTAGGCTTGGCTCACAAAAAGACATAGAGATTGCTCATCCGATCTTCATGCAGCTGATCTTTGGGAGCACTTGTTCTTCTAAGTGGCTTGCCCAAAGTCTCATCACAACTTAGATTCAACACTGGAAGCAGGAACTGTGTGTCCTTGGCAGCTGCTGTGACTACAAGGCAGAGCCACACCTGTGGTTTCATAAAACCAAGGGTGCTAAGCAGTAGCCCTGTCACTGTGCTCGTGAGGCAGCCTCCCCTGTGTTTTCTGTTCAGCACGAATGATATGTGGGCAGAGTTGTAAGAAACCAGCAGGGTAAGAAGGTGAAGGCACTGGCTCTCCTTTGAACATCTGGAGGTGAGGATACTTCCAAATGGCTGTATGAGCTCTCCCAATAGAAGATTCACAATCATGTTCAACTGAGTATCTGCATCCAGAGAGGTTTGGGACATCTTTCAAATGCTGCCTAGATAAGCAGTAAATTAAAAACCAGTTAAGAATGAGAAGACAGAGGGAAATGACGCCAGGTTTGGAAAATGGTTGTCTAGGTCTGTTTGAAGTTGATACTCTGCCTGTCACACTTCATCTGATTGATGGTTGTAAAAACAGTGTGCCTGTGCTTAGGGGCCTCAAGGTAGCAGCACTGTTGCACATCTGAAGCAAGCGGACACCTGAGCACTTGCAGGCAAATTTCTTCTCAAGGAACTTCTCTCTTGCCTCATACTATTCCTCATAAAGCCAGTTCTGTCCTCCCTTTTAACATTGCTTTCCTTGCTGTGCATCCACAGGAGCTCTCCTGGCTTAGGATTTCCTAACCTAGCCAAGTCACTAATACTGTGATTCCAATCTCATTGTTATTAGTGTTATTCACTGTGATCATTTTTGTCACAGTTGTGCTTAGAAGCCACTCCCAAATTCCTGGGTTTGTTCTGCACACTCAGTAAATAACAGCACCTTTCCAAAACCCAAATGTACCAGGTAATCCAGATGAAGCAAATCACCCCTGCAGCATTTTGCATCTTTCTCGTACTCCCGTCTGTGTAACAGACTTCTCATGTCAAGTCCTGGCTCCACTGAAATCAGCAGGAACTCTGCCACAGGCATCAGCTGGACGAGGATTTCATCTCTAATGTACTGAGAGTGATCCAGGGTAGTTAATGACACTTGGGTTTCATCTTTGTTCAGAGGGGATGAATTTATTTATGTATTTGTTTATTTATTTGGGGTTTTGCTAATGAACAGGTGGCCTCTGATTCCTGACTCCTCTTTGTAATGAAGCCATTTGCAAATATGCTGCAGAATTGTTTACTAAACACCGTTTACCAAGCTTTTGGAATAAAAAGTACTTAAGATGTCCAAGAGCTCCGGCTGGTGACATGCCTCGTACGATCTGTTTTTCAGTAATGGATTATAATTCCAAACACGACACTACTTATTCCACTCTGTGGAGTCTAATTAACTGTCAGAAATGCATTGTTGAAGGGATGATGGATTATACCAAGGAAAACATTAATGAAGCTCATTCCAGGCAGCCCATGTGAAGACCACAGCTGATGTCATTGGCTGCGTGGAGAGTTCGTTCCTTTTGGTTTCCGAAGCCTCCAGCAGGGAGAACCTTAACTGCCTGTCAGTCCCACCCAGTTAAGAGCCCACTAGACGCACCCTTTTCTTTCACTGTCATGATCAAGGTGATTTCTGTCTTTGCAAGCAGCTAGCTTTACCGCAGAAACAGAGACTGTGGAAAGTGAGCAATGACTATCTAGTAGTAGTGACTTTATTATTCCTGACCTGACAGTGCTGCCTACTAGCAGAGCAGATGCAAAGTGGCCAAGGTGAGAGAATAAACTATGCTTGGCAATACGCGCTTCCTAGAAGTTCAGGACCTGCCTCATTTTGCAGAGTTGGGGGCAGCTGAAAAATCTGAGCTCTGAAGAACAAACAGAGCATTTGTCTTTTCGTGCTACCGTGTGTACCCTCCCACCTCAGGTGAATGCTATCTGACAATAGTGACATCCAGCTCTGAAATTGACCATCAAACTGACCATGGCTTGAAGACAGCCGACTCCAGTCGGGGAGCAGTAGGCTGACGCTGGTGTCTCCTTCCTGTCTGTGTGCAAAAATCTTGCAGGATCAGCTTTTCTCCACCACTCTTCCTGCTGCACCATCCCCAGCAGAAACAGTACAGACCTGGTAGTGGCCTGCTGTGCTTCCTCACGCAAATTGGGAAGCTATTTGTTTTGAGGTCATGCTGGAGAACAGTCTTCCCAGTGGTGAGAGCTCCAGCTTCCCAGACAGCCTGATCCTCTCAGCAGGGAACTGCTGGAAACAGGGCAGAGAGCATCCATTCAACACTCACCACAACTTGTCTCCTGCTGACCAAGGCTGTGCTGTCTGCTGAGGAGAGCAGAGCATTTCTCTCCAGCCACTTTCCAGCCTTCGGGTAGCAGTTCAAAGGCAACAGCAGTAAATGTGACAGCATGTAATTAAGTGGCAACGGACGCCTGTGTGAACCCAGCAGACAGGGGTGAACATAAGATGCTGGCAGAATTATTCTCACCTCATCCTGAGCAGATGGCACCAGATTAGCCCTTTTTTTTTAACCTTTTAAATAATGAAGCAGCAACCTGGCTAAAATAGCCCCATCTGGATCATATAATCCTAATCTTCCTTAGGGTGAAGTGCAGGTTGTCTCACCAAGGGCTGAGGTAAGAGCGTGGTCACTGGCACACAAATTGTGTGGCTGGAAATCGATTCTGTTAAGTGACTTCATTTCCACCCATGTTAAATCTGGGATTAGAAATGCTCCCTTCTAGCTGAAGACCTTTTAATAGAAACCTCAACTAGTGGATATTCCACTGCTGCCTTTTTTTTTACCGTTAGCGGTTCTCTCCCCGCTCACCAAATCTGCAACAGGCTGGAAGAAGAAGAGCGAGCCTTACTCTAAATTTAGCTGAAATCACATTTGCCCGACCTTGGAGCTGGCCCTAGGCTTGTAAGAGGTTGGGTCAGAGAGCTGGTTGTGGACTGTTCTCTGTTTCTACTCAATGGCTTGTACAACTGCTTAATTTATTATAGTGGGATGCCCTAGGGATTGATCTTAAGATTTGAGCCTGCCAGTCCTTCCTTCCATCCTCTGCAGGACCAGCCTGTGAAAGGCTATGGTACCAAGGCAGGAAGGGGTTTAAGGGTGATGCAGTAAAGTCTGAATAAAGCTAGTGGGAGTAGGTAAAGTACAGAGAGGTTTACACTATCAGGAATTATATCCTATTAGACTACAGGATAATCCCAAGAGAGGTGGCAGAATGCGGCAGACAGTTTAAACCAAATTGCTTATACCAGCTTGTGAATACTGAAAGATAAAAGGCTGCAGATAAATTAATTAAAAATCCATGGTGCAGACATGCCTTGATATGCCTGTTACTGTCCCTGGAATTCATGAGGAGAGAGAACAGTACAAAGTGAATGGAGCAGCACAAGGGCAAGGCTCCTAGCATTTTTTTTGGCATCTGATTATGTCAGTTAATTTAAGCCAAAGACACTGCAACACAAAAAACATTCCAGAAAACAAAAGTCTTATCTGAACAAGTCATTTTTCACCTTTTTTATGACTGCATTTATCAGACAATCTCTGAAATAAAGTTCACCTCACTTATATCTCATCATGAAGACTCAGCGTCTGCTGAAATTAAAGCAATTAATTGAGGTCTTCTACAGAGAGTCACATTACTTTCTCTCATGCATCGCTGAGTTAATTATTTAATGACATATAAATCCTAACAGTTCAAAAGGTCTGGGGCTATGCTGGAACTACATTGCAAAGCTGTCTTTCATCTCTCTCTTCTCACAGAAGAGCAGCTTCCACTTTCTTGTGAAGAAGCAGCTATCTCTTTGAAATATTGTTGTGTCAGCCATCAAAAGGTGTGATATGAAATGTTTATTCACACACAGATACCAGATATTAAATGAAATGAAACATATGTGATTGCCTGTTTGTTTGTTATTCCTCTGTTAAACCCTAAAGACATTTGCCTATCACTCTCTCTTGTTGGATTAGCTGCTGAATAATGTGCGTCTGTTTGATGTAGTGTGTTAGTTTCATTAGATAATATTTCTCATTAAGGAAATATCACAAATTAATTAATTTGTAAAGAGACTGAACATTTTGTTAATAATGCTTTGGATTTATTTGGTACCTTTTATATAAGAATCTTGGAGTGCTCTGCAGAACTGAATTGATTAATGATGAAGTTGCATTTTCTGTCATCCAGTTGTGATTTTGGCACCTTTGGGACTACAGCTTTTTGTTTGTCCTTTAAACAGGGTATTTGGACTCACCCCTGGCAGGTGCTGGGTATCTTCATTGCTGAGTGACACAGGAACTCACTCTCCTGTTCGTGGCCTTGGGAATACCACGTTTTCGTCTCAGGGTAAGTGTACTGACCCTTGTCTTGCAGAATCTTCCTAGGGACATCTTTCTGAGCCATTTTTATGCATTCTTTTGCTGTGCAAAAATGTCTTCTTTCGGTGAATAACTAGATCACAGTAAGGCTATGGTTTCTGCTAATGTCCCTACCTGTTCAAGTGATGCAAGACCGCTCAGGAAGTGGACTGGAAAGAGCTGAAGTCCTAGCTCCCAAAGTGATAGTAAATGCGCAGTATTCATTGCCATATCATCTCTATATCCTTGGTCTGAACGCTGCTGTGCGAGTACTTTCCTCTTCTGTCCCTAAGTATGAAAGGTTCCTTGTGAACAGTTTGGTTTGGACATTTAGCCTGTGTTATGTTATGCTTTGCTAAGTATGTGAACAAGATCTGCAAACAAACTGAGCCCACAGGCTGAGATTAGGCTTGACTTGGCTTCCAGTCGCAGGGAGATGCTCTCAGCTTGGAGCGCTGTGTCTCGTATCCTGCTGCCAAAAACAGTGAAAAAGCACACATGGCCAGTATGAGTTTCCCTGAGATAATTTTCTTTCAGCTGACACTGGCTTCTTCTTAATTGTAGCCATTTTGTGAATGGGATTGAATGCCTCTGTCTCACAGGAAAAAAAAGATGGCTGTTTCTCAAACCTTTACTCCAAAGGCTAGAAACAATCATTCCTCATTGTAGACCAACCTTTATAATGTGTAGATTATCTTGTGTCCATTACAGTCAGTTAAAAATCTAGTGCAGATATATCCACTGTGGCTGGGGAAATTCTAACACATTTGCAAACACCCCTTGTCTGCAATGGAAACAATAGTCTGAGCACAGCTGCCTGGAAACAGCTCAGCCACCAGTGAACAGCTGCAGCTTATGCGCTGCCTGCTTCTCTGAGGAATGACATCTGCGAAGGTGCTGTGGCAGGGCATCCAGACAGTTTTATGTGAGGAGAATACCCGCTGTGCTGAAACGGTGCGTAAAAGCCCAGGCACCTTGAGGAGCTGCTCTGGACCCTTAGCAAAGATTTAAAGGTGTTCTGGAGACCTGTTGAGGCCATGTTGTTCTGTCTTGCATGATCTTGGTAGATCATCTGTTTTGGAGCTCCAGGGGCACTTGAATACACAGGTTGCCTGCAATGGAAATTGAAGATGAGATGGGAAATCAGCCAAAGAAAACAGCCAAAGCTTCGATATGGAAAGCACCCTGAATTTCAAATGCCCACCACAGCAGGATGTTTTCTAGTGCCAAGAACATGTGCTAACATGGGGATAAAACAGATAAGAGAAATGGGGCTTGGAAGAGGCTGGTCCTGATTGTCTTCTGACTTATGTCAACCCCTATGCTGGAGTACACGTATTGCTCTGGGAAGGGTAGCTCCAGCCATACCGCGTTAGTGTGTCAGGGAGTCAGGCCCACTCTCCTGGAGTGCAGGGACTCGGTTCACCAGCATTTTTGTAGTGCCTTTTAGCAAAGAGCTGTTGCAGCCTAGGGGAGAGCTCTGAAAAGCCTTCTATTTAGGGACCGTTCTGCATGCACGTCAGCTGGCATTTCTGTCCCCTTTGCTAACCGTGCTGCAGGAGCCCTCCACATGAAAACAGGAGCTGTGTTTCTCCAGTGTTCATAATTTCTGCAACATCTACTCCCTCCTCCCTACCCTACCTGAAATAAGGGCTTTCTGCGGCAGTTGAAATCACAAAGTACTGAGGAAGGGTCCGAGTTGTCTAAAGTGTCTCACTCAGGTCAAAACTGGGAAGAGGCAGCAAGAATCTAGGAAGAAATGCAAGATTTTTCTAGATCATTTGTACCTACTTGGAGATGACAAAACACACAGGTATGCCTGCACAAGTTAATGGGAAAAAAAGAAAAAATCCTTCATGGGTATGAAAGACAAAGATGCCACCTGTAAATCAAGAAATCTTTGAAACGTCCATCTCTGGAGGCTGTGTTAGGGACAGGTATGCGTGCCCGCTGGATACACTTTCCCCTACATGTTTGGTTTTACTCACTCTGAGACACAGTGTCTTTTGGAAGGTGGATTTTTAGTTGGATTTGGTAAGGCTCTGCAGAAAAAATTGAACCCTTCTCCTTCTTCCACTGAAAATGCTAGAAAATCTTTCGCAGTCTTCAACAAAAGTATCATGCTTTAACCCTTGCTCAGAAAGCTGTGACGCAGTGATTGCCACACCAGGACTGATTCTACAATAGAACATTTTCCAGGGCATGTTTTTTAATAAAAATACTTTTCCAAGGACCCCTACTACTAAAGAGATCAAAGAAAAAGCTTAGCTGATACAAAGGCAGTTGAAGACTTATGTGTCAAAATTACTATGAACAGAAATTATCAAGGAGAGTGAGGACTAGTCTGAAAATAATTCATATGCCTGATATAACAAGAGCTGTGCAGTTTTATTAATTATTCCAAAAGCAGTTTTTAGGAAATGCCCTTTTTTTACCTACTTGCTTTCTGATTCCTTGTCACAGCCACAGCTAACAGGTTCTTTTCGGTTTCCTTTCCTCGGGGAAGGGGCTGTAATTGAAAGAAAGAGGAGAATGAATTAAATAGATCCACTTTGAAAGTGAATTGTAGCTTTTCAGGTTTCCCAAACTCAGACAAGCTGCCACTGAGATAAAGCTTTTGCATCTGTGGGAGAGAAACAACTGGATGGCCAGGCCAGGAGAACCACTTCCAATACATTTCAGCCACACTTTCTAAATTAAATGTCTTAAAGATTCCATTTAGATTCTGTCAAGCAGTTTCTGGGTGTTAATTAAATACTGGCTGATTATGGAAAACATATTTACAGGGATACCGGACCTGCTGATGCCTCTAGGAGTATTTGATAACACATCCTACTTAGAAATAATTTTTTCATTTATTTTTCTGTACTCTGTTTTCAGTTGTTTTAAGAATGTTATCATGTAAAGAAAGATGTTTCTTTCTTAAAAGTTTTCCTTCCATAACTTCTAAATTCTCTGCTTCTTAGTGAATGAGTAGGAAACTGCCGGTGATAAATCATAAACTCAACTTAAAAATCTTAAGTAAGACTGTGGAAATGTAGCAATTTCAATTAAAAAAGAGACATACGAACATTTTCTTCTCTTTTGACTTGTGGGGCTAGACACACCTTTTGCTATGAATAACCATATTTTTATTGTGAGTGCCAGCAAGTTAATAGCTGAAAGCTGACAGAGAGGATTAGAGATTCAGTGGCTGAAAATATTCGCAAAACCTCTTTATGGCATCCTAACAGGAAAAGTGTTCACATGAATGCAACAAGTGTGTGTGGAACTCTGGCAATTCATCCTGAGAATATACCTCCTGTGACTGTCACTGTGATGTTTCGCTGTCAGTAAACAGCTGAGATAACTATCTCTCCTTTGGAAGCTTCCGCATAATTCCTGCCTGTCTGTGGGTAGAAGGGGAGCCTTTGCATGACTGTGATCTTACGGAAGGCTCCTGGCTTTGTGTTGTGCTGAACTAGTGACACTGCTCATACTGGACCAGTATGTGAGATCCTTGCACCATTCAAACCTGAGGAGTCTGTCTAAATAATACTGTGTGATATACCATACAAAGGACCTCCAGATTTGACTCCTACATGGGAAATCCAACATAGCACCAAAATTTTGCTTGAACTATTAAAACTGAGGTTACGAACACACTCCAGAAGAACAGGAATGGCAAACAAATATGACCGAAGCTCAGATAGATCAAATACAACTCTTTTAGGCAGGTATTTGCACAAGAAAGCCAGATGAACAACTTCACTTTGCAAAAAGCATCAAAGGTCGTCAGAGACATGGTTTAATGTTGCATCAAAGGAAGCGTGATCTCTTCCGTAAGTACAGGTTCCTTGAACATCACGTTGCACTGCAGATGGCCTGGTTCTGGGTCCAGATGAGCAATCCAACCGGCTGAATCACAGAGACAACTTCATATATCATCATTTGGCTTTTATTTAATACACAATAACACTGCCTCTAAGCCTAAATTAATTGCACAGTAGTACATATGAGTCAATTGTAGTTGTTGTTACCTTAATTTCTACAATTACAGTGGATAAACAACTGTACTTCATTTTCCAAGTGATGTGGCTTGTATTTATGGCATGTTTTCTTTCTACCTTGCGCATTTCTCATAGCAATTCTCTAGAAAACTTACATAATGTAAATCCTCCCTAGCAGAGGATTCTCAGGCATTGTAACACATTGTGTTATGAACTTAGCTTGGGACATGGCGAATGATTAACACCAGCCTGCCCTACTAGGCAACAACTCCAGCTAGCAGCTAAGTAAGCAGTGTCAATAGCTTACACCCTCTTATTTAGTGGCTGTACCCCACAGAAAGGTTTATAAATCCATTGTGCTGTCAGATTTATAGCTTTTCCAGACATTGTTCTTTTTTTTTCACTTTTAATGGTAACTATACAGATTTTGTAGATTTCCTGGTCCTGGGTTCGGTTCAAGTAGATGATTGAGCCAGGAGCAGTTTTTCCTCATGACTGAATGGGACAATGACTTTCCAGCAGCAGAGCTCTAGAGATGCATCACAGCTGCTGCACTCAGGCATATCTATAAGAGGAGAGTTCACAAATAACTTTAATTTCTGTACTTTCCCTTCAAGCTACAATCCCTTTAATTACAGGCCTGTAACATTTTTCAGTAGTTCTCACTTCCCAGCAAATAGTTGGCTAATAGTAGCTGTATTGATGGACCTATCTGCCGGAGCAAAGAAAGAACCACAGCTCATAGATTTAAAATGAATGGAGTGTTTACCTGTACATCATTTTAATGGATGGCGAAATTCATTCTCATGATAGACCCATAAATGTCACTTTCTGTCTGCCACAGCAAAATACTTGTGTAACAAATGGCATACTGCATTAATACCCAACAAGAGGACGCTCAAAGCAGCTTGACTTGCATTACACATGCTAATAAAGGCTCGACCTGGGATTTTATTTTCATCCCGTTGGCTCAGGGAGCAGCAGAAACACATGGGTGGAGGTACAGCAACAAGGAAGATGAATGATATGAAGCCAAATAAACCAGCCTGGCTTCCCAGAAATGATATCTCTTTGTTGAGCTTGGGTTTATTCCAGATGCTCTGGTAGAAACAATTGAGTTTTTTTACCTGTAGCTCCCTGTTCAATTTATACACAACCCACTGTCAGTTTGCTCAGATAGCCTGCGCTCCAAGAAATCTCTGAGGCTAATCAGTTTCTTACATTCACCAGCGGAAATACACAGTCCCATCTCTGAAATCCCAGTGTCCAGGAAGGCGATGAAATCAAAGCCCTCAGACTGTCACAGGTGTGCATGCAAGAAGAAACATAGCCCTTTGTTTCTGTATATCCTGATCTGCCACAGTCTTTTCTGGCTGCAGCACTGTCTTTGTATATGTTTGCAAAGAGATTTGGACACAGTGGGCAGTATGCAAACAGTAAGAATCAAGACATTCAGCCTTCCTTTTGTTTTCCAGTGTGTCTGTGTACTTTCTACCCAGGAAAGCCTTTTCTCAGGTTCCCTTTACTGGATTCCCTGAATTGTGGAGTGGTACAGATATGAAAGCAGCGATACTGCTCATCAGCCTCTGCTAGGCTCAGGGGCTGGCGTGCAATGTAGCAATGAGCCTCACTGTTACTCAGTAGGGAAATGACCACAATCACCGTACCAGTACGCAGCCCTGTTTCTGTCCTACTGCTTTTTAAAAAGTGCTGTTTGTCTGCCTCACAAATCTGTAATGATGTCTGGAGAGAGGCCTGTGGAATTTCAGAAGGATTAAACCAAAAGAATTCTTTAGAATTAAAAAGGGTTCTTTAGCAATAACTCAAAAACTATGTAGTTCTATAGAGATTAGGTCCTTTCTATATCTGTAAATCATCCACTAGACTTTAATAGAGAATAATACCTTGTATAAGGGATTTTAAAAGTGGTTTCAAAATGTAGAGAAAAATAGTCTCTCTCTCTCTCTCTCTCTCCCTCTCTCTGAAGTTTCCCATAAGCAGCTGTCTTCTTGCTATTTTTGCTGCACTGATCACCCTCTGATGGAAAGAACTGTATGTTTCATGAGCAATGGATGTTTCAAACAGTCCCACCACCACTTTGTGTTCGAGGCTTTTCCTAAGAAAGAAGTCCTGTGAAAGCTTTCCTTTATCGTTCAAAAAACGTTTTCATTCAAGATGCCTACCTAAAGAGAATGCTTCCTCTTTGTGCCTCCCAGCCTTTCCCTAGCAAGATAGGTGATAAACTGGGAATGCGGATTGATTAGGAATCCCTAATCATGGGTGCCGAAACTAAATCAAAGTGTGATACTTTCCTGTTACTCAGTAACAGGAAAGAGGAATTTTGACAGAACCAGAGTGACTGAGTTGCATCATTAAGCCCATAGAAAGCTTCCCCCTCCCACCCTCAGCCAATTTTTTGTCATACCTTTGGTTTATTCTTTCCTCACTTTGGCTTGCTTTCAACTCCTCTGTATCTGAACTTTGAAAGGGTAGGCCTCCTGCTATTAAAAAATGCTGCAGCTTGGTTTCCAAGACCTGCTCAGCTCAGCTCTGTCAATCAGTCTAATGGTTAACTGGGCCTGGATGGACTGTTTGCTAATTAGAGTTTTCTGTGTTAGAGAAATGTTCGTTAATTTGCATCTTCCCATATAAATATCCCCTGGATACCAGAGCTTAAAGCTACAAACCCTTTCACAAGAAGAAGCTGCTAGGGAAAGAGCTCGTGTAATGCAGCATAGTTTTCCCCTGCTTGCCAATTCCCATGATCAGTGGCCACTTTCCTCAGCCTTGGTTACAGCTCAGACGGCCCCGAAGCATCCAGAATGGCGGTGTTGCTCAGTGTTTGGTTGGAGTCGTATCTTAGGACTCCATCAGAAAGCCAAGAGCATCTGTTAGTCTCCTGAGCACTGTCACTGGATCAGGGCATACGGCAATTGACAGGCCCTCAGTGGAGATGCGATCTGGAGCGTTCATCTGCTGCTGCTGCTATTTGCTCTTGCTGAGCTGTGGTGCGAATATGTTTAAGGCAAATACCCTTGCTCCACTCTGATGGCCTCTCCGGTTTTTTATGTCAGGAGAGTGGTAATTCCACAGTGATATTTCAAGAAAGCTGGTTCTCTGTATTTAAGAGCTTTGAATTGTGAAGAGAAAGGGAAAATATAATCTTCTTACACTATCATTAAAGGCATCAACTAATCCTGCTGCAAAAGGTGTGATTTGCTGATCGGAAGGAGAAAAATTTTTGCTGCATGGGAATACATATTGCCAGCTAATGAATACTTCTTGCCTAGTTCCTCAAATGCTATCTGTGTCTGATAAATTTCATATCCCTGCCTAGTTAATACAGAATCCCCATGTAGCAAATGCTATATCCCTTTGTCTAAATATTTTCTTTTTTTCACTGCTGTGTAAATTTAGCCTGCGTAAAAGCAACAAACTAATGATGCTGGCATATAAACGTGCTGTAGATCAGGCAAGAGGTGGCATAGTCAGGTGGGCTAATCATCAGACCAGCAAGGGTCACACACTCAGTTTTTTGTTTTGCTGCTGACTTGATCTGCTGCCTTAGGCAAATCGCTTCACCTCTTTCTGCTTCATGTTATACCCTTAGGGAAAATAAATATCAGTATATCCAGTTTTGCCCCACTCCTTTTAGAAACAGAAGAAAAGATCTGGAAAGAAACATCTAGGCATTTAGCTGTGTGACAGTAATCTCTATCTGCCCTCTTGTCCGTGGCAGGATGAGGGAAAGCCTAACTGTTGATTCCTCATTTTTACAGACACGCCAGCAAATGAGCCGTGAGGTGGAACTCAGTCGTGCAAAACCCTCGAAGAGGAAGAGGGATGTGAGCAAGGTTAGTGAGCTTCTGGCAAGAGGATTTATGGTAGAAAAAAGTGCCAGTCTGCTGACAGTGCATTTTTTTCCCCATGATATGTTTTCCTACTATTACAGGTGCAAATTGTCGAGATTTACCTTGCTGCTCTGTGTTTACGACGGTTCCATCTACAGACATGCAGCAAATTGGCTCTGCTCGTAACATGTGCTGCTTCCCTTTCCTAGTGTCCCAGATCTTTGTACAGAGATCAACCATTCTCTGGGCCTTGAACACTCAGTTTTGCAAGGAAGTGTTCCATGATTTGGATGGACTTTGCACAAGTTAAAATCTGAGCTAAAATGTCAGGCGATAGCTAAAATGTTATTAATAGGAATGGAGTTTCAGGTTTGGTGCAGGTTGTGCTGAAATGTGACTCAAAGCCAAGAATGCCTGTAGAGGTGTGTGGGCTGGGGATTTAGTTCAGGAAAAGGAGATTTCACAAGTACACAGTACATACAAGCAAGATGAATGCAAAGGGGCTATTGCTTAGAAGGCTGGAGGAGTTGAAGCATCTAATATGCATAATGAGAAATATTATATTAAGAAGCCTAAGGCTCATAGGGCACAGCACTTCTGCAACAATAACTAGAATTGTCTTGGACACGTGGGTTGACCATCACCAAGTGCAAAGATACAACCAGCTTCTGACATTGCTGTCAGCAGACCTGAGGTTTGCAGCCAGCTGGCAGCAGAGGGTAAGTCTCTTATTTTAACGTTTATTTTGTGCCAGTGTTTTGCAGTGCATCTGAATGATTGCAGCACTATTCAAAAATGAACAAAATTATTTTGGATTTCCCATTTCTTATCTTTTTTTTTTTCCTTAATGACTTGCTTTTAGTTAATGAAACATCCTGCTTCTTAGGAAAGAATAGACCGTGATTTCCAGCCACATGTGTGTGTGTTTGCCAGTGCCTGCAGGCATAATACCCCATTAAAGTTTGTGCATGGATCTGGGCACAGGAAGCTGATTGCAGGATCAGGACCTGAGACTCTTCGCTGCTCTAGCCTTTTTTGTGTGTGATGTGGAATTCAAACTTGGTGCTTACTTGTTGGCCTTTTATCAAGATGTGTGGAAGTGTCAATTACTGTCAGTAATCTGGGTGAACATGCCAGGAACTGAACTAGGAACACACAGAGGAAATCGAACTTTCTGTAGCTTGGACTCCACACCTCTATCTTCTGTGATTTGGACACAGACGGCTTGTATAATCCTGATTGAAAAGTGGGTAACAGTTGTGATTTAAAAGGAGAGCATCCTTTGTTAGCATTTATGGGGTTTTTTTAAAGCTTTTTTATCCGATATGCGGGGAGAAAAAGAGGAAGGATGCCTTTGAATAGCAACTGTGTCTTGGAAACATTTTTTAAATCCCTTTAAATATAAGCATAAATATATGGCATATTTCTAGACAGTATGAACTGCTATTATATTAAAAACGTAGCAGTGCTGTTTTATGAAGGGGAAACTTTTTTAATGCGAAAGTAGTGCTATTTTAAAATGAGTTGCTTTTATGAAATGGATGAGGTGGTGTTATTAAAAAAGACCATTTAGGAGGGAAAACTGTGGCTGTGTTTCTGTACTACAGTATAAGGCAAACCTGCATTTTTCCCCCACCCCCTTTTTTGAAAAGCAGGGGCTAGGCTCTGATCATTTGCGTTGTCTATGGAGGCAGTTCAGGCTCCGCGCACACACAAATGCTCTGCAGTTTCACGTGAAGGGTGTGGTAGTAGCTGTTGACAAAGGTAAGGTGTTTCTTTGGCCCAAATATAGACTGACCTTGTGGAAAACTGTGCTTAGGCAAAGGTTGCATTTAGGATGACTGTAAATTCTTCCCTTTCTCCTCTGCTGCGTAGAAAATGCTGTGACAGCAAGTACTCCAGGGTGAGGAGGGGAGTAATAAAATGCCAAATGTATCGCTGCCAAGTTCAGGGTGCACCTCGCTCTCTGGGAACCACTCTGCATCACCTTTGTTAGGATCATTACCAGGTCTTTGGTTCTGGTAGCAAAGCGCTGTGCATCAGCCCTGGAGAGGGAAAGAGGCCTTGCGATGGCCCAGATCTTGAGCCGCAGAAGTGGGTGTCATTGCTGATAGTTGCCTGCCGATCAAGCCAGCACTGCATTCCTCCTGCAAGAGCCAAGAGGCTGGATGCTTTTAATTCAGGCATGGTAATTTGCTATTCTTGCTATTGCACAGAAAGAGAAAGCTGCACAGCAAGCGGTTGGTGCAGTTAAGGTGGTTGGCTAAGGCTGGGAGCTCATCCTTCCTGCCAAACGTGCGCTGCTGCTTGAGGAGAGGAAAGCATCACCCCGCCTGGCCTTCAGCAAGCGTGCTAGCTTAGTGCATCTCCACAAGAGGATTCGAAACATAAACACTGTGTAATTCGGTTAAGTGGGAAGAGAAGGCAAACTCATCATAATAGTTCAAAATAAGAAACCCAAAACCAACAACCACCCCGAAAACAACAAATAACAGCTGCTTTTTGCAGGAGCAGCAACGGCCAATTTTCCTTCTCATAAAAGAAAGCAATGATGTGTGTCTCTGAGTGTGCTGCAGCTGCAGCCATCCTCCGAGCACAGCTCTAACCAAGTTTCCGGAACAATATGATAGATTGTATCTGCATAATCAGAAGAACGCAGGATCCTAAGTGAGCCGGGCTGCCAACAGGCAATAAAGCCAGGGCACTAACGTGCTCAGCCCATAAAGCACCAAATCAGTTACCTTTGTATTTACACAAGTGCACTGCTTATGGATATATTTTTGGTTGAGTGTAATGCATTTGTGTGTTCTTTGAGTAATGAGGTTGAAATTGTTTGAACCAAAGTTAGGGAATGTATACTACTTCTCTCCTGTCTCCTTTTGCCTGAGAGCACTCCGCTGTTCCCAGCTACATTGCTGCCACTTGAGACCAGCTTGCTGAACTGTGATTCATAATACTGCGTTCTCATCTGCATCACCTGTGCGGTTTGTTTTCTCATTAAAAGCTCTTTTTCCAGGAATCACATGATTTTCCCAGAATGTCAGCGTGTTTCTCTCCCCCACCCCTTGTCCCCCGTAACGGGCATCACATCTTCATGGTTGTGGGCAGAGAAAAACACCTTGGGAACGCACACTCCAAAGATCAAAAAAAGTAAAATGCAGGGAATATCTTTTTCTTTAAGTGCACTTTGTTGCATGAAGTTGTGAGCATAGAAATAACTATGTAGCTGTCGTACAGAACTGTGACACAGATTCATGCTTACTAAGAATGATCTTCAAGGTAGACAGTGTGTGGCACAGGACCAAAGAAAGATTTAAACTTTCCTTCTGGAGGTGAAATTCCTCCTTTCCTGATGTACTATCTTGGCTTATCTTAGGGTATGTAGTGACTTGGTATATGTCCTAGAGAGCTGTTGCCAGAAAGGTAAGGCTTTACCAGTCCTATGACTGACCTCGGGTGCTACTTCCATGGTTCTGTTATTCACCCCAGGAAATTTCTGTTATTGAGCAGAGGAAGAAACCACCAGTCCTGTCACATCGTCGTCCAGCAATACACTCCACATAGGAACTCCGTATCAATAATCATCTCGGTTTCCTGCAGCCAGTACTGCTGCAGTCAGTGTGTGTCAGCGAGCACCTAGTCTGCGATGAGCCCAGCAGCATGTGCCAGGGCAGTGTTACACACATCCCCGAAGCACGGGACATGTGTCTACAACAACACAGTCAGCTGGAACTGAACCCTCCAGAAAACCCACATCTGGCAATTCCTTGACAAGGAGTGCAGGAGAGAAAGGCCACTCAGGTGCCCAGGGAAATAACTGCTGCATATACATGATCTCTCCTGACCTAAACAGCTGTGCATTGTTGCTGCAGTCATACCGCTGGTACTTCTCCCTGGCCCAGTGTCTTACTGTTTCTTCAAACATTGCAAGGGTCATGAAGTGTCTTTTTTCCCTTCACAAATCTTCACTTTCTAGCACTGCACAAGTATGTGAATATATCAGCTTTCTGTTGAAAGTATGAACATAAATAGTTATGTAGATCAACTGGTTACAGATGGAGTGTGCTTCAGGTTAAGTTTTTATGATTGATGGAGTTGAAAGGCAACAGAAAAAAACTCCTAGTGTTTGTTTTGTCTTTAATCATGCCTTTACAAAGTCAGTTTTGTGACTCCCTGGGGGCTTAGCTGGATAATTTTGCATATCTAAGAGAGACAGTGTTGCCTTCCCCCTTCCTTCTCCATTATTTGTCTATTCCTTTGTGTCAGGTCCAGCTTACGTTGTGAGCATTCTCTGGGCTGTGGTGATAATTATATTTATTCCTCTGAGACAGTTTTCATTGGGTTTGCAAACCAGACAGGGCCTCTGAGATCCTGCTGTCTTTGGCCGTCTGATAGCTTTTGAACCATTTGCAAATTTCAAACAAATTTTTCCCCAGTGTGTCAGTCTCGGAGAGAACTCAAAGAGAATGTTATTTTTATTACCCAAAGGGACTGGCAGCATCCTACGTTTCTAAAGGCTTCGTAAACATAGGTGGCCAGAGAAATGACTCTGTTAATCCCACTGCTGGGGGCTACACTGTAAGGTCACCCTTATTAGAAACCAGGATGTGTGTGGGAGCCATTGCAACTGTCCCGAGAACAAAGAAAGCTGCTTTGTGAGCATGCATCGCAGTAAACAACAGCACCAAAACCTCGATCCCTTTCCGTAGGAAATTCAGGGTTCTCTGGTTCCGCTGCTCACAGAGTGACCCGAGTGTTAATAGGCTTATCTATTTAGCTTGTATCTTTACATGGTGTTCCTTTCACTGTTTAAGCAATAGAACTCTTACCACATTATTTGTTTTCCCCTACCCTGAGAAAGGAGCAGCTGAGGACTGGAAGTAGTATAAATTTTGCTGTGTTTCAGATAGAGAAGGCAATGTCAGAGAAACACACCTAGTGTCTGGCATTTTGGAAAGTGCTGAACGCTCTGATCCCTTCCCTTCCTGGCGACAGAGGTGCTTTTTGGGTGCATGATTTGAGTTAACTTAATGATTAAGTCTCTTTTACATCGAAATGAGCTGGTACAGCATACCCTCTGGGACTAGCACAGATGACCTCATGTCTGGAAGAGCACAGTGCACCCTGTTCGTCTGCTTCCGGCAGGAACAAATGCACTTTCTGGATGTTTTGAGATTTGATTTTCAGTAGTGCTCTGTACTAAGCATCTTCATTTAAGAAAAAGATGCGCAGAACTTTATATGTCCGGTTTTCAAGGGAGTCGCAGTTTTCCTGCATCAGAAAAAGGTAGGCTCTGGGTATAAAACAATTAAATTTAAATACTCTGTTCCTTTTAGATGTGCATCTAAACCAATGAGATACCTCTCTGAAAAATGCTGGAGACTCGTTTAATCCACTATCTCCTTCACCACGTTTCAGTAAATTCTGAGGTTAGACAAAAGGCCTCTTGCGGTGTGAGCTGGGAAGGGACCTGCACCCTTCCCCCCGCTAGCCTTGTAACACAAGGGCAGGCATTGCTCTTCTCTGTCAAAAGCTCTAATTCCTAATTTAGGAGGTAATTCTAGTGCAAATTAGTGCGCCTTGCAGATAGAATTAGAGTCTGTGTGATGATTTGGAAAATACAATCAATTTACTCCAATTGTTTGTACATGTCAGATCTCTCCAATAATGAAGAATTTACTCCTTGTGCATGAATACAAACAATGAGCTATTAGCTGTGCGAGATGAGAGAGCCTGTCAGAAACAACAGTCCCAAGATGCGATGTGCTACACGGGAACATCAGGGAGGATACGCCCAGGTCTGTGCCGTAGGCTGTTGTGCAGCAAATCCTGCCATGTGCAGAGGCTTCGTGTTTGAAGCTCTGAGTGTGAGGAGGGAGACGACTCCTAGTTAGTGGATGAATACCTACTCCCCTATCCAAAGTGATGAGGGAGGAGGGTAAAGGGAAGGCTCTCAATCCTGCTGCTACAGCCGGGGAAGAGAATCCAGTGCTGGGTTCTGGGTGGCACTGCCTGTGAAAGAGGGATTGTCTCCTGCCCCTGCCACGGAGCTCTGCTCTCGCGGTGTGGCTGGGGTGGCCCCATTACCCAGCCATGGGCTTCTCTGTGGCTCCTGTGCTCCCCAAAGGCTTGCTCTGCCTCTGGAGCCTGTGAAGAGTGCCACTGCACTTTTGAAGCATCTTCAAAAGTGCCACTGCATCTTTTGAAGCCCCATGCAACCGTTATTAATAGTGTAGGTGTGGTTTCTCTGTTACGGTAATACGTTTTTTGAGATTTTGCCCTGTGTGGAAGACAGACTAGATCTTCAACTGGTGCAAAGGGCTATGGATTATTTCTCAATATGGTGATTTACATCAGAAGAGAGTGTGTCCGGTGCTCCTACCTCTCTTAGAGCTCTTACAGACTATCCCTTTGTTCCACATCCATCCAGGGCTCATTAGAGGGTAAATGGAGAGTGTCTGTTGATCTAATCCTTAATTTCTGGTCTTTTTATGGTCTGATCAAAACAGCTTTTTAGGAAGCAAACAATATGCATATTTCATGAAATTCATTTCAATATCTGTTTAATTGTGAACACTCTCTGTGAGGCTATGAGATGCTTACTGCTCCTTGTGAATCATTTGAGCTAGCAAACAGGGAAACTGGGAAAGTGATAATGAATTTCTGAGTGCTAAGCCTTCTTCAGTCTCCTGCTCCTCTTCCCTCAAATAGTAGCTCTTTTGCCTGGGTCAAGGAGCAAAAGTCTGGCAGCCAGACCGGATTTCTTTCCAGCACAGTTTCAGGTCTGATTTTTGGCTTTGGACAGTTTCTGGCCCCCTTCCTTTCTGATACTTCCCCATAGTTTCTGCACCTTCAGAGTTAGGAGGACAAGTAGGTCATGCAAAACCTTATTCTTGTAACGTTGTACTGCTTTCTGCTTGCAACCTGGATTACTTGCTGTTGTTTCCAAAAGGGCAGTTTGGCAGGTCGGTTCTTCTTTAAGTCAAATGACAGGGGAAAAAGCAGATCTAAGGTCTTAGCGTCCCAGTTGCTATGCAAAATTCCTGCCTGTCTACGTGGTATTTTTTCCTTAGTGTTGGTAACACAGCAGCTTGTAAAATGTGCTCAGCCTTCTTCCTCTTTAGAGATATGGCTGGGGAATCTTGGCTGTGCCAGAGAAAGGCCGTTCCCAGGAAAAGGTACCCTTTAATCCTCATGATGCCTACTGGAAAAGGTGACTGCTTTAGCAGGGGCCCATGCTGGCGTCTGGGGTGGGAGGCCAGGATGCAGAGAACACCTCTGTGCTGAATCCAGGTAGGAGATTCTTGTGGCTGTGAATTACTTAGGCATGCAGATTTTTAAGCATATGTATCCTATTGCTGGGGCCAGCCTTAATGCTGTGGGAAATGTATGAGATGGTAAAACCTACATTATCTAGGATTTAGGATGTTTGCTTTGCAGAACAAGGGATTAGAGAATAGAAAGCTGAAATGACCATCTGTCTGCAGAAAAAGGATCCTGTGGATTAAAATTTCCATGGTCATTTTCCCTAATCTGCTTGACTTTATTTGATATCTTCTGTCAGAGCTGGTGCCCTTGTGCCCCAAACAGTAACATAGCTCATTTTCCATACATTGAAGTTTTCTTCTATGCATGTCTTTCTGCAAGGAGTCACAAGGTATCTGTAGAAAGTGTTTACTTACCTGTTGCTCCTGGAGTTTCCCATTGTTTGCAGCCCTATATAACTTTAGTGCTTCCAGCACCTTCTCTCTCCAAAGGATGACAGCTGTGAGCGTGCACCTGGTTTTTGTATTGCTTCTACATCTAGTATTGAAATGTAATTGCCTCTGGGGTGGAATGACTCATGCTGTTGAACCACATCACTGCACAATAGTTTAGATCAGGAAGTAAATAGTAATATTGTGTGCTTATATACTAGTGTTGTCAATTTTTGCAGTTATTGTGAATCTAATGGTATTTGATGTTTCTCTGTAGAGCCTCTGTTCCTGGAAACATAGGAACCTTGAGCTTTTGTTTTTAAATACGCTTCTAGACCTTGTGGCTACAGAGGAGAAATCTGAAAGTGTGTTAAAAGTGTAGCCTGCAGATTCACAGTCCAGAAACCTGAAAGCCCCAAGCTTATTAATTTTAAATTTCATTATTTTTAAGAGCAAATTATATTTCCCTTAAAGTAGTAGCGACATAATACCTGCAAAGAGCCAGCAGATCCTTGGTTCTGTGGTGGAGCTGTGCACTGTAAAATGCAGAGGCCTCTGCTCACCTAACGCAGCTGATGCAGAGATGCTTAGAGTCTGAATGAAATAAACTTCTTTTCTTTGTTTTTAAACCTTTCCTTGCTCTCATTCCTTGGTGGATGTATTTCTGGAGACAGAGAGCCTGCCTGTGGGAGCTCGATTCTGGATATCTTCAGCAAGACAAAGAGGTTGCTGAGCGCTCATCGGTGCTGGCGCAGTGGCTTGCAGTTGTGCTGGTACTAGAGTGTGCTCTTGAGAGGCTCACAGCTGCCTTCAGAGTGGAACACACAAAATAGATTGGGGTTCTCACCCTTGTGCCGGCTGTCTTGCAGCATAGGAGTGTGAGATTTTTTTGCTGTACTGTATGCTTTCCTTTTTATTTTCTTTTCTTTCTTTTGTTCTTTCTTTCTTTTGTGGTTTTTTTTTTTTTTAATTTAAGCACAAAACAGCACCCTCACTTAGCATTTCCTTGTTTACAGCAAGGTGAGTCGTATTTACAGTGCTGGGGAATTTGTCAGGAGCTGCATTCTGCTGTCATCTGTTTCTTCCCCATTTCAGAAAGCAATTAGCAGGCGGAGCATGTGAATAACAAAGTGTGCTGGAAGGGGCTGTTCACCCAACTGTGCCGAACGAAACGGCTGCCTGTCAGTTGCTGCAAGCGACTGATGACAGCTCTGACACCAGGGTACAAACCAGGTCCTGTAAAGAGAGATGCCCTGGACTGGCAAGTCAGCAGAGGAGAGAAGAAAGAGATCCACATGAAATAGCAACTGGACTTTAGGGTGCTTGAGGAGACTGTCTTGGGGCAAATAGTGGCAATTAGGGGCGTATAGTGTAGAGCTTGGTCCTTCCTATCTCCATATAAGCTGGTGAGTTGGGCATGGAGACATAGCAGTGTCCTAAGCTGTTATTGTCTTAAAAAGAAAGAATAGGGGAAAAAACTTCTTTTATGCTGACTTCTGCTGCTTCAGATGCATCCTGGGCTGAGATAGCGTGTGTGACTGGCATTTTAGCCAGGGGAGAGCTAAAAGTTGCAGGACAACGGAGTAGTTTCACAGACATTTAAAAAGAGATCATCTACAAATAGAAGTTAATATTTTACTTCAGTTGCATGCAACATTTCACTTCCCTTGGAATTATCATACTGAGTTTGGATGCTGGATTCAGGGAAGTGTGAAGCAGAGGGATTTTACTCTACTTTAAGTGCAAATGTCTGTGCAAACTTAAACATGGAGCTGCTACAGAGTTCCATTATTCATATATCAGATGTCTTGCTCTAAGTAAGGACTTGGTATTTCCAAAACTCAGCCTCTCCTCCACATGTGCGGCTTGGAGGAGGGATGAGATTACCCCTCTTGTTTTAGAAAAGGAGCATGGTAAGGCTCTTTGAGCTGCAAGACTGAAATACATGTATGTTCTTTGTCCAGAGGTGTGCAAGTCTCAGAAGAGGAGGTTAAAGCAGTGCCTGGCAACCAGGAGTCTTGGGTTTTGTTACTAACCTACTCTAGGAACCTGAGCACACTGCAAATCTAAAGCTTGTAGTTCTCACTTTGCTTCACAGAGGCAGGTCTGGGCAATGACATTAATTTTTTGCAAAACACTTGGTGTTTGGACAGGCTGCATTCTAAAAGAGAAAATGCTGTCTCCCCAGGGTGAGAGACCAGAAGGGAAAGGAGAGGAGAATAGAGCAAGAGCATCCTCTATCCCAGGCATTTGGATACTCCAAATGTTTTCCGTCCCTCACAGATTTGTTGTGGTGTCCTCCAAGTGAGTAGGTCACCTGAAAAGCAGTCCCTCTTCGTAAAGCTTTGCATCCATCCAGCTTACTATAAAATAATAATCATACCAGTTAGAATGTGAAACCCATCAGTATTGCCCAAGGGTAGATGTGCCCTTGAAAGGGAAAGTTACGAGTGTTTGTTCAGAGTGAGAAGGCGGCGGGGAGAATGGAGCTGAGTGCAGGTGACAGCTCCTGAGCCTGATGCTTTCCGACGGGCAGTGGCTGCTCCCTCCATCAGCCGGTACCTGCGGGAATCCGTCAGGCTTCCCACCCGAGGCCATGGTGTACGGGTGAGTGAAGGTTTGGCTACACGGCACTGTGAACAACCTGGGCACAAGCTGCCTTGCGTGTGCAACTTTGCGGGTAGATCCAGAGCTTGGTCTCAGCAAGGGGAGGGAGTGAAGAGCAGGCTTCCCAGGAGTGGCTGTGGGCAGAAGGCCCCGTCCGTTTATCCAGATGTGTTTATGGCAGTAGTTTCCTCAGTGGGAATGGTGCTGTACATCACGCAGATTGGAAACGATTGTCTGCACAGGGCCGTTTCCCAGTGGAGCACTGCACTTGCTCCCTGCATTGCAAGGGAAAATGTTGCTCTTGTCCTGTCTGTTTGTTTCTCAGCTGCTGGTGGAGAATGTTCACATGTATCAGAACTAATCGGGGCAATGTGCCATTTACCTGAATGGGCATGAGCTACTGAACTGTCGCAAGCAGCAGAAACATAGCATGGTGTCTTGGTGCTACAAGCAGCCTGAAGCTTGTAGCCCTGAAGTGAAGCATCGTGACCAACCAAGCCTCTGAGCCCTGCTGCTTTGATTTGTTGTCTTACGCTGGCATTGAACAGCTGCATTTGTTGGAACAGAGATGGGAGGAGAAACCGGGTCAGCATTGAATGCAGCATTAAACTGGGTATTTGCAGACCCAAGTTTATTAATTCTAGGGACACTTTGGGCCAGTTGGAAAACATCCTCTGTGCAAGGGGAGCCCTGTGGCCCAAGGAAGAGCCCAGATCCCATTCCTGTCTCTGCCGTCACGCCTGTGTGAGAGAAGCATTGCAGCAGCTGTGCAAAAGGGCTTTGAGATTCAGCAACAAAGTGGTCATTTAGAAGTGAGATGTTTGTTGTTTTTAGAATACTGCATTCCTTTGAAATTATGGGCTCAGCTCCTTGGCAGAGGAGGCTGCTGGATGTGAATGCCACGCACAGCCTGCACGTCCACAGACACCACGAACGTAAATGCTCTACGTGCTGGAGACCGCCCAGCTTGCAAAGCTCAGATCTGTATTCCTGCAAGAAGAGCGCACGTTTGCACGTCTGTGCTGGAGTCCAAAGGCTGTGCCTTTTCCTGCCTGTGCGTATGTCATCAGTGTATGCTGTGAATACGATTGCTTTAAGTCTGTGTGCTCCTGCACACTGTAGTCCTTTAGGTTTCAGTCAGGCCTTGAGCTGTTTTTTCCTGAAAGGACTTGGGCAGTCCCTCACCTGGAGTGCACTCTGTTCGCAGATGGAGCAAGACTTTACCTCGCTTTTGGCTGGTCTGCTTTAGGAGATTTGTCTCTCCCTTTCTAGATGGCAATAAGTAGCTGGGAGGCAAGGGAGGAAAGAGGAAAGGAGCATGAATAATGAGTAAATGTTAAATTTCTGTTTATGAAAAGGCTTTTTGATACGTTGCTAGGCATTTAAACAGCACTGTTAATAAAATACAGTGTCGCAGGAAGGCTAGTCAACTCTGTGCCATACATGGGTTTGCAGTATCTGAGATGGATGGGATCTCTCCTCTGCTTTCACAAGAAACAATTTATTTGCAGGGTGAGGCTGTCAGACCTGCATGAACACTGCCAAACCTGGCAGTCCTGCAGAATAAGCTTTTGTCTCATTTGTATTTCTAGCTTCTTCCTTCAGCCAAAGTGGCCCTGCTTGAGCTGCAAGCTTTGTTCTGAGAAGTATTAGATGGTCAAAAGACAGGCCCTGTTCTCGCCTGCCAGCTAGCCCTGACTGATGCTGCCTGCGTTTGGCAGTGTGCTGTGTGGGATGACTTGGAGCAGAAATGAGTGCTGCAAAGGTGTTGTTGTTTGAGCCTCCACAGAGAATCAAAGCCCGATTTCTATGTTTAGTTTGGAATTAGTTTGGGGAGTGACTCACTCTGCTGTCCAGGTAGCTAATGCTGCCTGCAGGATTGTCCTGGCCACTGCACCTTGGACTCTCCGCTCACGCTGTTCTGGTTACTCAAATGAGTGACACTTGGCCTTACTTAAAATTTGTAACTGTAGTAGCTTTTTCTTCTCTGCTTGCTAAGCTAATGAGGTGATCAAGGAGTGAGGCGGGAGGATCCACTGGGAAAAGTCCGAGATCTTTTCATGGCATTGCCAGAATGCCAAAGCTCAACCTGATCTAGCTTGCAGCAACATGTTTTACCAGGAGAGATCAAACACCATGAGCTTTGCATCTGCTGTCTGTAGATTAATGTTTCTGTTCCACTGGAGCCCATGGCTCAGAAATAATGACCTGATGAGAGGCACACCAAAATAGTGCATGGAAAGGTCATGATAACGATTACAGAAGAGTAATAAAAGCAATTAAGTATTCACAGTAGCTTATTCCTTTGTAAAGGTGGAGATACCCCATTCTAGAGAGGAGCAGAGGTCATGTTATAGAAAGATGATGAGCACAATTGATGCGGCAGGTGATGGATTCCCTGACTTGAGCAGGGTGAGTGTCCTTTTTGTCTGTTTTCAAGGCGGTGCAGGAGCAGGAGTCAGCATAAATTGCAAAGAAGCCTTCGCTTACACCTGCTCTGAAGGCTGTGATGCGAGAGGCTGCAGGACTTCCTCATGCTGGGGAGGGGAAGAGAGCATCTACGCCAAATCCCCGCGGTGGTACCAGCCCTCTAGGGAGAGAGCCCAGCAGCAGCATGCTGGAGCTTTCAGCATCCGTAGTGCGAAGATGCACATCCTCTGTGACTTCGGCATCTAATTCAGCCGCTGTGATGCCTCTCCATTCCTGGGCTGAATCTAGCAGGCTGGGAGCATTCCTGACACCAGAGGCTCTATCTGCCGTGCTGCAGGCTTGTTCCTTCATCTCTGCCAAAGCGTTTGTAGCCTGCGTCCTCTACTATGCAAAGGCAACATTTTGCTGCCAAGGTGATGGTGTAACTGAGATTAAGGCCTCTGTGTGTGCAAAACCCTGCAGTGTTTGAAATGGAAGTAGAAACACAGTCATCCTCAATCTGTTTTTTTTGTATGATTCACAAGGGGACTTCTGGGCCTTGAAAAGAAAATGCGGATCCCATGCCAACAGATAAACGTTGCAACACTTACTGCCACATGAACAGTGTTTTGAGTGCAGGATTGATACCAAAGCTTTGGGTGAGTGTGTATGCGCATCCCACCAGCTTTATCAACGAGAGTGTCGTTGCTGTTGAAATGGGTGAGGCAGCAGGCTCAGAGTTAACTGCCTTGTGCATTTGGAGTCAGCGGCAGAGCTGGAAATAGGGCCCTGGTGCCTTGGCTCTCAGTCCTCTGCTAATCACAGCATCGGAGGTGAAATGAAAGCCTTCTCCAACCTGCTACTGCTAGTGCCCAGGGCTGGGAGGCACGTCTCCTCCCTCTTGGAGCAGCTGGAGCAAAGGCATGGATGGAGGGCTGTCTGTGCTGTCTGGGGCCGGAGAAACTCCTCCTGCTGCTCGTCTAGGATGCTGGGGGGACGTCGGCTGCTCTTGCTGAGTTGGAGGGACTGGAGTAACACTCCCTGCTATTAACCCTGGACTGCTTTTGTTGAGTTCTCTCATTCTGTCAGAAAGCGGTGTGCTTCTCTCCCTGTTTGTTGTCAGTGGTGGTGGGTTTTTTGTTTAGCAGCAATTTTGCCTTTGTTGCCAAAGCTGCAAGTAGGGCTGGGCCAAGCGAGGAAGTGTAATTAAAGTTTGCTCAGACAAAGGCGTTTGGTGACGAGATGCAGTGTTGCTGAATCCACAAGGGGCACAATTAACTGATAAGAGTAAACTAATTGTTATTCATATTAAATTAGGGCACAGGTGATTTGGAAAATCTATAGACACTCCCATATGCTTTGTGATTTTGCATTGCAGATTATAGTTTTATAAAGCCCTTCTGGGATTCGGATTATAGAGGCAAAGCATGGAGCTGTATCTAAACTGAACATGCTCTTTCCTGATTAACTACATGATAAAAACATAAATGTGCACATCAGAGGATTTGTCACTGTGTTTGCATACTGATTTTTTGTTTTCCAGGCATGAACACAACAGTTTTTTGTAGAGCCAAGTGATTCCGTTTAGTGGCAGCTGGGTAAACCCAGACAAGGTGACGTGATTCCCATGTTGTCACGTAATGGTTCTGAGACGGAGGTTAATAGCAGGGAATGGGCATATGGCAGGGACATGACTGGAGTGGTAGGAGATGCTGAGATGTTTGCTGCTGGTTCTTTTGTGCTGTGCTGTCATGGTCTGTGAATATTTGTAGGCAAGAGGCGGCAGGGCCATGCCCACCCTGGCAGGACAAGGTGAGGCTGCAAAGAGGTGCAGTTTGCAGGCTGCTTGAGCTTGTGGAGCAATTCTACATCAGGCTCTGTTGGTTTAAAAGAGCTCTGAAATGAATATTTATAAACAGGACACAAAATAAGAGTCTAAATTGCTTCTGTGATCTTGGGACATGTGAGATACTATGATTATTTATGCACTTCTGTGTCTCGCTTTATCAGTTCATTGTGTTGCAATCCCAGAGTGTCACAGAGCTGCTCTTGAAGGAGGTTCTCTCTCAGTAAAATCCAAAGCTGCCTGGTGAAGTAGCGGTAGAAAATGTGGGCAGAGAACGTGTCAACAGTGCTGCTAAAGTATTAGCGCAGAGAGAAATGCAGGCCTTTGGCTTGGACTTGCTGGTAGGTCTCCTGAGTCCTAAAAACAAAAAGAACCTGTGATTTCTGTCATCTGGGAGTCCCAATTTGGGAATGTCTCACTTAACACACCAAAAGACCCAGCAATAATTTCAGTGCTGCATGCGTGTTCTTGCTTCCTCTCCTCTCTTGTGGTCTCAAGCTGTGGCATCCAGAGCAAAGATGAGTTTCTGACCTGTATGATGGGTGCTTGGAGGCTTGGGTGGAGGGTTTGGAAACAGAGCTTAATTACAAAGCAGTGTGGAGGGAGCTGGATCGCTGTTTGTGTTTGTTTGCTAAGAGGGTGCTTCCCAATAAATTAAAATCCCTCAGAGAACGGTTTGGATGTATGTGATTTAGCACCGTCTGGGTTGCGCTAGTCCCTGAACAATCTCTGCCTTGGATTCTGGCCAAGATAATGATCAGAGAAAGGCTGTAGCTGGACAAGGAGTCTAGGGGTTGTTGAATCACTCCTGCCAACTCCCAGCAATGTGCTAAACCATTTCCTTTTAGATGTTCCCCTGAGTTAAGTTTACCCACGATGGCTCTTTAGCTCGTGAAGAGTTTCTTCCAAGATGTTAAGAAGCACCCCTGTCCAAGGGGAGCTCGGTGCGAAGTGTGGCTCTCCTTTCCCGAGCTCTGAACTGATGCAGGCTCTGTCTGTCTCAGCAGTGCAGAAAACAGGGGTCTTGTGTTAGACTGAGGTAGCTTTACTGGAGGAAATCCCAGTGGTAAAATGCCAGTAACTTGTTTGTTAACTTGTTTGCCGATTTGAAGGGGAGAGCACCACCTGCTGATACATCGCCACAGCTTTTCTTTTGGTCTCCCCAACACTTGCTCTGACCCGCTCCTAAATGTGTTTTGCTTAGATCCGTGAAGCGTCCCGAGGGCATGCTGAATCCACACATCCGGGTGTACAAAGGCCCTCTGTGCACTGGGGTGAAACGCCTCCTGACAGGCAGCGCTGCCTGGGAAGAGAGCATCTCTCTGTCTTGGCTTCAAGGTAAAGATGGGCCGTACTCAGGGAACAGTTTTCCTCCAAAGGGCCTTTCGGACATTCATCGTATCAGGTGGATCAGTGCCATGCCTGTCTTCCAAAGCCTGTTGTTGGTGTCAGGTTCCTTGCATCTGTCCGAGGGCACTGCCCAGCTGGGAGGTGCTGAGGGGTCAGTCTGTGCCTGTCCGCTGCTCACTCGAAGGCTGGTCGCAGAAGTCAAGGGTGATGAGGAAGGATCTCTCATAGCTTGTGTAGGTGAAACCCGTGAGACACACTTTTTGAGTGGAGCGTAAGGAGATTTTGGATGGGATAATATCTTTTATTGTTGCTTACTGTACCTTTACTAGAAGAAAAAGATACCTTGGCTTCAGTGTAGATTTGTCACTGAATTATCCGCCAGTTTCCTCCCCACTGAAGCCCGGCGGACTGCAGGGCTGGTAATTGCTCTCTGTAGCACAGCAATGAGGGCAGTAGCAGCATGCGTTGGAAACGGTCTGTGCAAATAGCAGGATGTGTTGCTCTACTCCATAAGAAGCTTATGGTCTACTTGAAAGCCTGTTGGCCTCTCCTTGGCCCTTGGAGAATAATAACTGGGCTAGCAGGTGCTTGCTGGAGGATTGTTTTGCCCAGTATGCACATGTCAACCAAAGTAGAAGCAAGGATCCGTTCCAGAGAGTGGGATGAACAGTGGTGCTTAAAGGGAGCACCGTAAGTAGATTGAGGGGTTTTGCTGCTTGGAGAATTAACATGGGTGGTTAGTTTGATTTGTGGTTATGAGCAGCTACTGCTCAGCCTCCTATAGGAAGAAGGGGAATTGTCTTAGTTTGGCAAAGGGGCCAAACCTTGAGATTTTTTTTTCTCCATGGCCTCTCCCAGAGCCTTGGGTACCTCTCATCTGCATGATGAGGTAAGTGGGTCTGTCGAATGGGGTTCTCCCTTCCCAGTGTCCGGTTGGCTCTGAAGAGCTCCGGCCTGTCAGTTCAAACACTGGCCCATCTCTTTCCTCATCCTGTTTCTGCAGATAGTTGTATCTCAAGTCTGGCACCACAAGGTGGTAATAACCTGGAGCCCAGCCTAGGGGCTGAGGAAACCCCCAGAAAGCCTGAGGTGAGGTAGCTCCCATGTTCAGGCTGCCTGAGGCCTGAAACCAAGACAGTGCTGCTAGAGATAGTGAAGCTGTGACTGGGTAGCAGGGGAGGTTGCCAGCCAGGTTAGATGGGGGAACGTGGACCACATCAGCCCTTGGGTTGCTCCAGCTGGTACACTGCTCCCTCCCAGCAGCCCAGCACTGTGCTTGTGCGTGCACCACTGAAACACACCCTGCTATTTGCTGAATATTTGCCCTCACGCTCTTCCCTTTTCCCTGCACTGCCTCAGCTAATGAGGTTATTGTTTAGCTGGAGAGAGGCATCCGCTCGTGTTTGCGCCTGGCTGCAGCGTGGTTCCAAGCAGAGATCCTCCTGACAGTGCCAGATGGCGAGCCGCAAGCGCAGGGAAGAGCGGGAAAGGGAGCTGCAGCTCTGCCCCCTCCCAGGAAGAAGCCTGGTGGGAGCGTGTCTGCCCCGGCTCTGCTGCTGCGTGGCTTTGGAGTCTGGAAGGGAGAGATGGAGCACAGTCAAGGAGTGGGCCTCCGGACGGCTGGGGCAGGCAGAGTGTGTCAGGCTGTGAGCATCTAGTTGAGGTTTTCTTGTGCCACCAGTCCTGTGGTAATAAACCTTACATAAACCTAGCCGGAAGCACAGCATTAATATTTAAAAAGTGGCATTTAAGGTATGAATATATGCTGCGTCCTCCAGAAGAATATCTATGTGTCTGTGTGCGTGCACACACTTGGGGCTTTGTTTTCCTTTTATAGTGGATTGTTGTGTGTATGTATTTTACTCGGGGTATTTTGTGCTATAATAAGAAGGGGAAGGGAGCAGGAAAATACTGCTCTGTTTATATACACTGCTGTCAACAGTGATGCTGCGTGCTTCAGATTCGCATCCTCTGTGAAGTGCTCTGAATTCCAGGCAAGCAACACCCTTCCCCCCTGTATCCCGAGATCCTTCGGGAGGACTGCCTGAGCCTCTCCTGCCATGCCTCTCTTGCTGGCAGGCTTGCCTTCTCCTGGAATTTGGCTCTGGTGAATGTGGCACACTCCGTACCCAGCGTGCAAACAGGTTGATATGCTAAGGTTCGAAGGGACAACCTTGGAAAATGTCAGAGCAGCATCTCTGCACCATTGTTCTGCTGCTCTCATCACAAAAAGGAGCTCTGAGTGAGTCAGGCTGTGATTTTCAGTCGAGGGGGCGGGGGAGGGACGCAGTAATGCTTCCGTATATGTCTATGTCCCTCCTGAGCTTCTTTGACACTTTTCCTGATGCCTTTCACCTTTGTGAGTCTTCGGAGACGCTGGTGCAGGGCTGAGCTTGAAATGTTACTGCTCACCCATAATTTTTATAAATCTCAGGTGTAGCACATCTCCTTTCACTCCTCCCTGAGTTTTTATGTGTTTAGGCTTTGAGGCAGGAGCATTTTTATGTCTCTTCTCCCTTGGTTTCCCCTCTCTCACCCAGCCCTGAAACAGTCAATGAATGTGCCCTTTCTTATGTCTTGATATAGGCCTCGAGGGACAGTTCCTTCCTATCCATCTGCTGAATGCCATAACAGCAGGTAGCCTGGGATTTGCTGGAAAAGCGCTGGGTCTGAATCCGCCCTTTTGATATAGGTGGACATTATGTATTTTTAATAGACATAGAGTTCAATGAAACCCTTAGTACTAGCTGAATTGGCACAAAATTCCCAGGCAAGTAGTCTTTGGAGCTGATCTCTCCCTAGGTACCTTGCAGAAAATGAGATCAAGGACAAAAAAAGGCCACGTTCCCTTTGATTGCAAGAACTGCCTGGTTTTGCAGAGGAGGTGGCTGAGCAGGAGTTAGCCCGCCTGTGCCGTCCCTTTAGCTGTGCGTGAAGGATTCCGGAGTGGCAGTCCTTGTTCGTCCTTGTTCATCCACAGAGTAGGTGCAGCATAAGGTGAGAGGCTGTTATAAAGCACCTTCTTTCAAGCATCACGCTCTGTGGGCAAGTACTTCAGCACTGGCCTGGAGGCAGCATCTCCCTGGTTTGTCCAGTGCAGGCCTTGCCAGTCTCAGCAGAGTTCCCTTCCACCTGAGCAGTGGCTTGAGGCCATGTGTGGAGTCCTGCAGCTTGCTTAACTTCAGGGAGAAAGAGTGTGGGAGCCATGGTCCCTGTTCCTGCGATGATGCATTTAGGACCTGTAAGTGTGTCTTGATGCTTGCTAATTTCTGGGTAATGCTTTGCCTTCCAAGCTATGTAGCAGACGTCTCTGCTCCCAGGTACCCCTAGAGATCCACAAGTTCTGGGGTCTGAATTCTATAGGTTGAAAAGAAAAAGCTGGGTGAAAATGGTGGGAGTCACTGGTGAAGGTCAGTGAGATTGCTCCACGATATGGACCTCAGCTCCCCAAGTCCTGAAGCTTTTCACACTAACTGGAAGGTTGTGTTTTTTTCTTTGTTGTTCCTTTTTTGGCAAAGAGTAAGTGTATCTCCCTATACCTCCAGGTTACTATGGCACTGTAACCTTACCAGATCTGGAAGAGAGGGAGTAACAGGGAGTAGCTGTAGCTGTGGATCTGTGCACGTCCACTGTGGGACATGTAGCCAGGAAGAGATGGTGGCGTATGGAGGGGGTTGTTCTGGTTGGAAGCAGGTAGCAGTGGCAGGACAGGTAACTCATCCCCAACCTCAGGACCGACTTTTGGCTCATGTTGAACTGTCCAGCTGCGAGCGTGGCATTCGGAGATGTGTCTACCGTGGTGTTCAGCCATCTCTGAGAAACCGGCTGCTGAGCGTGAGTCGGGCATGCCTGGGCTAACTGTTAAAGGGCAGTATCAGGAGATAAGATCTTTACCCTGCTCCCCAGCCCCTTCAAGCCCTGCATCCTCCCAGTGGTCCCTATGAAGGAAGGGACCATCCCTACGGTCCCACTGCATCCTTAGAGGTCACAGAAGTGTCCCACCTGCCCACTGGCCTTGGTGCAATTGTCCCCAGATTAGGGTCAGCCCTAGTCACATCCAGAGCCTCCTTCCCATGGGGGAAGCATGTTCCTGCGGTCCTTCGCCCAGTGCTTGCGAAGCCCAGGTGGACTCAGCTGGGGAGCCGTCAGTCCGGGCATGGCGGCAGGCACAACGAGGAACGGAGGGTGCTTCCGCCAAAGTGTGCGTGCAGAAGGTGGAGCAGAGCTCAGCCTGCCTTCCCGAGAGGCTGGAGGGGAACCTTGCTCTCCACCAAGCGTATGGTCACTGCTTTCTCTCAGAGCGCTGCTGAGCGTCCTCACCTGCCAGACCCTGCCCTCACGCCCTGCCCTCTCTAGCCTCACGCTTTCCGTTTGCCTGCTGAGATGGGAGAGCGTCTCCCCCAGCCTGTGGCTGCAAACTCAGTGGGTGATGCCGTGGAGTCAGGAAAGCAGGAACCAATTCCTTCAGGGGCCATCTCGGAGCCTTCCTCGGCTTTTCCTCCCGTTGCAGGGAGAAGTGCCCCTGCCTAAGTGGAATAAATTGGTACAGACCGTGAGCAGTGCAGGTCCTCCTCTGGTGGGGGGGAGGGAAGGGGCTGTCGGCACTGCTCTGGATACAAAGCAGCCAGCCACGCTCTGGCTCCTTCCTCCCGCACCCTGTTGGCCTCCTCCTCCTCCTCCTCCCTGTTTGCACGCTCCCTCCCTCTTTCACTCTCTTTCTTTCCCTTAACGCCACGCTGCAGAAAGGCAGACCTGGGGAACCGGAGGTCCACAGAGGCGGTGGAGGAGGAAGGAGCTCTCCAATGCTGTTTCTTTGCGAGTGAAATGGGGAAGCAGAGAGGCAATGAAGGAGTGTTTTGATTGCTGCCTGGATTAAGAAAGAATACGTTAAAAAAGCCCCCAAAATCCGGACCAAACAAACAAGAAAAAAGGGAGAAGAGAAGGAGGAGGAGGTTGCTGGGGGGAGCCCACTCGGGTGGGTGAAGAACCGCTTTGAATCGTGCCTCTGTTCGCAGGGATTAAAGCATGAATGGGAGCAGCTTCCCAGCCACGATGGAGAGAGAAGGCGGTTCAGGCTGTGAGAATAAGGTAACTCTTGCCTCTTGCAGGCATTACATGGCTGAGCTGAGCAGGACAGAGATCCTTTATGCACAGCGCTGGGTGTGTGTGTGTGTGTATGCAGCGGGCAGGGAGTGGGAGGAAGCAGGAAAGACTCAAAGCGATTTTTCTACCCCTCCCAGTGTATTTAGAGGATGCAGAATGGGTCCCGGGGGCTGCGGTGCTGGAGTTCGCTTTGCCCCCCTTTCTCAGGCTGGGTGCCTGAGGATGCCGAGCTGCTTTGCCTGGGGAAGGCTGGCTGGGCTATGGGGACCAGGAAGACTGTGCTCCCAGCCTTGCCCTCCTAGACCTGCACCTGCTCTGGGGCTCTGCTCGTGGGCTGGCGTGCGGCTCTCGGGGAAGCTGCGTGGGGACTACAATGGCCCCGCACCCTTCCAGCCCGCCAGTGCATCTGGGCAGAAAGATGGGAGGGAGGTGAGAGGCAACAGAGAGAGTTGCTTTTCTCTTCCCTTGGTCATCCTCTGCCTTTTCTTCGCAATAGAAAGGGATGGGATTTAGGAGGAGGGGGAACTGAAATCCCTTTCATTTGTGCCAGCATTGGTGAGAGCCAACTTTGAGGCTGCTTAAAGGGAAAAGCTTTCTGAGTGCTATCTTTTGGAGGAAGAGGAGATGGCTGAGCAATGCTTTGCCATCTGAGGAGTGATCTCTGTGTCGTATTATGCTGTGGGAGTGGGTGTGGATGAAAAATAGTGATTATAGGGGAGAAGGTCCATGGTGATCAGTGAAGCTGTCCACAAGTGATGCTTTGATTTTCCCTGCTGGGCCTCTCTCTTGACTCAGTTCCTGGATCTCTGACCCTGAAAGTCCTAATTTAGCTCAGTCAGACCAGAAAGCGCAACTTCAGATGGTATTGGGAGGTGGCTTAGCCCAGATGTTTGGGAAACCACCAAGGAGAACCTGATGTTTACAGTTGTGGAGCCCATATCCAGTGAATCCCAGCAAGCAGAGGTCTTAGCTGGGCGTCCCTTGCTGTCTTTGGCAGGATCTTGCTGCTGCAATATCCATTTGTTGTGTGCTGTCCGTCAGATACCACCTCCTCCCCGTGCCTTCAGGGGCTTCCTGATGGGTCTTGGCATGGGGTTAGGAAGCATTTGCTTTGGTTACTTAGATAATGATGTGTCACAGAAATCCCAACTTATGCGCACACTGTGCCGAAAGTCGTGAGCCCTGGTGTGCCGTCAATTGACAGAAGAGCTTGTATACACATCTGAGGAGCTTACGGTCCAGTGTTTGTTACGGGCTGGAAGAGACCGTGCAGTCTGTTGCATAGGTCTGTACGTACTTGCCTGTATTGTTAGTGTCCCTGAACACCTACACTGAGGTGTCACCAACTCGTGCAAATGAGTGAGGCTGGGTGTGTTTGCGTGTGCACATAAATATGGAAGAAGGGCTGTGTAAATGTACAGTGCAGCTTTAAGCCATTCTTTTGAGCCTTGTGCGTGTAATTAGTTCTTCTCTGTACTCAGATCTCCGATGCAAATGAAATGGCCAAGATTTGGCTAGAAGGTTACAGTGGTTGGGATTGCTGGGGTTACCTGACGGAGTCGGGATCGAAAAGGTGTGGGAAAATGGAGGCACTCGGGAATAGAGGGTAAAATACCTTCTTTCTGTATGTAGCACCCAACTTTGTTTTCTGTGTCAGCTTCAGAGTGTTGAGGAATATGGAAGAAGTTCTGGTGAACGAATTGAATAATTGGACAGTGAAAAAGAAGAATATTTGTCCCAGGAGGGTTAATGCTATGACAGGCACCAGGAGCTTTGGAAATGCCTAAAGCCAGCAGGACAGTGGATGCTACTAGAATGGGAAAGTAGCTGACCAATAATTTTATTTTCCTGGCTGAGTATGTATGGGTGTATGAAAGACAGAGGAAGGAAAATGAAATCGGTGACGTTGGCTCTGAGTACTTTCCCGTTTCATGCAGCTGAGTTATAAATCCCTTCTTGCACCCCCCTGTAGGCATTCCTAGTGAAATGCTGTCAGCTTCTCCGGCGGAGCACTGCGAACTTGGAGTCGTTAGCAACGCGGTAACAGCTTTAACAAGAGATGGCTCCCTCCAAGCTGGGCTGACCCGAGGAAGGTGCAGCAGAGGGGACCCAAGTCTCGTGTCATTTTGATGCTCTAGGACAGCAAAGTGAGAGGGCATCCATAAAGGTCTCCCTCCACATGCACGTGTCAGGAGGGAGAGGGGCAAAGCTTTCCCACTTGTTAGTTGGCATCCCAACATTTCCTGACCCGTCAGCGTGGCTCATAGTGGAGAGTGAATGCGAAGGGAGGACAGTGCCCCAACCCTAGGAAGGAACTGTCACCTTGTGTGTGTCACAGGCCTGGCACAGTGCCACTGGGGTCAGCAACTCTGTTCTCCTGTGGCTTTGTCCTCGTCAGGGCAGCGTCTCACAGAGCTCCAGCCGACTCCAGCAATGCCTGGATTTGCTCCCTCTCCTCCCTTGACCCGCAGTGTTGTTCTGCATCTTTCTGGTTTCTGCTCTGCAGTTGTGCACTTTCTGAGGCAAGAGCAGCAGCGAGTGCCTCCCGCGTGCAGGGCCTCGACGGCTTTTAGCACGCTCACAAGTGCTGCGTCTTCCTGGCAGACAGCTGCTGTAGCTGGGAGATCTGGCCTGAGCTGACCAAGAAAGCTTCCAGTAACAAAGTGTGAGCGCACGCTTTCCCCTAGTGCGCAGCTGGCTGCTCAATGTCAAAATAATGCTTTCTGAAAGGAAAACAGTGCGTCTACCCTTATAATCTTTTCCGGCACCCTCATATTGCAGCAGCAGAAGCGTTGGGAAATGAAAAGAACTGTCTTCTAAGGGACACTAGGGCAAATGTTGCAATTCGTTTTTTAGTGTTTCTTGAAGACTTGACTTTTGCAATGCTTTTGCTCGCTCTTGCCCTCGTTCTATTTCTACTAGCTCAAAAAAAAGTTGTGCAAAAGCATTTTTTTCTTCTTCAAACAAAACACAGGGTGCAGATTTCAGTCCATAGGTTGACAGGATGTGGTACTTCCTTGCATCACTGTGCATTTTGTCTTGCAGGGATGAGCAGTGCCAGAGGCTGTCTGGCTTCCAGAGCTGCTTTTAATGTGGGCTTACCAGCAAGATCTCTGACTTCAGGGGACGCAGCAGGCCTTGGTCAGCATCTTTCTCTGTGGGTGATGCCCTCTGTGGCTTTCTCGCCCTCCACTTCTTCTATAGCCCTCACCTGCACGCAGTAGCCTTGAAAAGTTAGGTGGGCTGTAGCTGTAAGTCTTCTTTGGTGATACGGCTGGAGGTGTATTTGGTGTGGCTTCAATCCACCCGAAGGCAAAGCATCTTCTGGAAGCAGTGTCATTGGAAGGGCCCTCTGCAGTGTCTTTTTCATGGGTCCTTGTGCTCTGTGACATGTTGTCTTTTATGCTTTGCTTGTGGAGATCCTGAATCAGTTACCTACCAGTGTTTTGCTTCTCTGGTGGCAAGAGGAGTGATCTTTGCCAAGCACAAGGTCTGAAGTATGAGGACAGAGTCTCCCTTTTTCTCCTGTGAGCCCCAGCTGTTTGTGTTTGGGTTGGCAAGTTGACATCAGGGCTGGATTCACCTTCAGAAGCTAATAAGGGCATTGCTGAGTGGAGATCACAGGGTGTGGCCCATAATTAATCTTCATATGCTGATCTAGACACGTGGACCACCCCCCCAAGTGCTCTAAGTAATACAGCGTATTAGTCACTGTTGAATATATCCTCCTACATTTTTTAATGGAACTCCACACCTCCAGGGAACTGAGGCACTGAGAGACTGAGGAAATAACGGAGAGCAATTCACTGTGCTAGGGAGCAGATCCAGGTCTCTTGCAGTGCTAATGGCTTTATCCCACAAATTTAGCCAGTTTAGTTCTCCTCCTGTTCTTGACCCTTTCTGTCTGTGGATATGTTAGTTGTACCAAGTGGCACTTCCCATGACACGTTGTTCACAGGCTCCTAAAATCACTCCTGTGCAGAAATATACCTCATGGGTACCTGTACTGTGCCTGGAGCACACTTGCACAGGCAGCTTTGCACAACTGTATTTTCCATGCCAGCCTGTGTAGAAGCGTGTGTTCTTCCCCCTGTGCAGCTGTGTGCAGATGCACACATGCTCTGTACGAGGCTTCCTGCACTTCTTGTGCTGTTCTTTAAGAGCAGGTGATGTATTAACTCTCCTGCTGGCCGAGCTCCAGACTGTGTGCTGCCCTGGAATGCTATTTATTGTTAGTTCCTGTGACGTGGTTTGATACTCCAGAGTCCTTGGTGCTGTGAAGATCTAGTCTCTGCACTGGAGCATAGCATGTAAGTAATCAGGATGGACAGAGAAAATACTGCATGCTGGGTTTTGATGGAGGGGTAGCCAAATGCTGACAAGGGAAAGGTGATTGGCCTGTGATCATGTAGGGAGTCCGCTGGCAAAGATTTGGGAACCGGAGAAGAAAGTCTGCCAGTTAGAATGGAACAATCTTCAGAAAGGCATTAAAAAAAAAAACATCTCTGAAACCTCTGGGGAGGGGATTTACACCTTCAGATCATGATTGAGAATTCTTTCCATCCAGCTCCGGGCTGTTGCAAAGACATGTGTGCACTGCAGAGCCCACAGAAGAGTGGTATTGTCTTGGCTGCCTTGCTGGATGTCATTCTTAAATGCCCTAGGACAGTTTCTTCCTCAGAGTCAGCACCTGGAAGACAAAAGAACGCTAATCCAGAAGAAATACCTTGACTCTGCCTCACCTTCCATTCAGCTGGAAAGAGACCAGGAGCAGAAGGATGGAAGCTGAGGCTCTGCTCTGGATTTTGTGAATGGATGAATGTAGAGACGCAAGTGGGGATTTTGAGGGGATTTGGAAGCCTGCTCCAGGATTTGTCTGGCACGCAAAGCATTTATAGTACTTCCAGCATTATCATCACATAATGCCAGCATGATTCGGGGCCCACTCCAGCTCTCAGAGAATAAAAAGCATAACTCTTATCACCATCAGTGGGAGAGGGATCCCACTTTTTAAAAGTTGTAGTTTTGCATAGCCCATACTCTTCCCTGGCTGCACAAAGTGAGGGCGAAGATGCTTTGGTGTGCTGCTGAATGAGTGGGTCTGGTTACGTGTGGGGGGGGGTGCTGAGCAAGCTGCACACGTAATGCTGCCTCGGAGCAGCGCACTGTGGCCTCTCGCAGAGAAACGCAGTGTGACAGTGGAGTGGGTGCCTGGGTTACCTCCCCCTGGGCTCGTCTATAAATACCACCATGGTGCTGAAGCATTTTGGCTAAACTCCTTAGATTTCATCCTTTGGTTTTCCATCTGTTTAGCAACTTCTAAAGCTAAAGAAGAAATACATACCAATGCATTTCTCTTAACACGGGTGGTCCTGTGAGGGCCAGGACTATACTCACTGGAGGCCGCATGGGAAAGTCCTTGGGGGAGTCTAGCTTCTCAGGGAATGTGCAAAAGCCAGCACACACGGGGGAGTGACATTGCTCTGCCCACATGGGACCAGACTAGATGATCTTCTATGATTATTCCATCTGAATCCCATAGGCTGTGGCATGGAGAGTAAAGCTGGAGCTGTGCTGAGACACCGATGGCCCTGCAGTGCTGCTGGCTAGTGCATCCAACTGAGATTTTGCAGCTTCAGCTCATGTCTTCCCCATCCAACCACAAAAACATAGTGCCACCCTTGTGCTGATGCAGCAGTCCTACGGTAGGAATTAGTACTGTGGGAACAGTAGAACTTGGGAACAGTCCCAAGGCCTTCAGCCCATCCCTGCACAGGAGAAGCACATCAGAGTGCTGTACCATTTTGGGGCACTCCAGTGCAGCATTTTGGGCCTTTTTTGTGGTCTGCATTGATGTGCTCTGCTCATTTTTAGAACGGCTGTGGATGCTTACAGTGCAACAAGACATGCACCGAGCCTGCATGTTTCCTCCTGCCTTCTTCTCTCTGTGCCTGCCCAGCCAGCCTTGCCTGTCAGCAGTGGTGGAGTAGCACTTCTGGAAGGATTTTCTGTATGTAGAGATGAGGGGCAACGCTGAAAGAAATAATTCCTACTGTTTCGTTGGGTGTAGGAGCCATCGTCCGACCCAGGGCAGCTTTTACACTGTCCTGAGCGGTCCCGCACTTCCACATTCAGATTCAGACTTGATGGAAGGGAAGCAGCACTTTGCTATGTTGTGTGAGCCCCTGCTTGCCTGCTGTAGCTAGATGCCCTCTTGGTACGTGAATACCTCTGCAGGGGCCTGTGACAACGTGCTAGATAAGTCACTGTCCTCCTGTGGGCACCACGTCAGTTCCCATGCCCTTCTTACCCTGCCATCCCTCCGTCCCTGTGGGGAACTGTAACTGCAAGCCCAAGGGAAAGGTTGGAGTTTGTGGAGTGTACAGGAGGTGAGCGGTATTGTGCCGTAGCCATTAACGAGGTACATTAACCAGATGATGAGGGAGCGGCCTGACAGGGTTGTTAACTCCTGTCCCTCACCGTAACAAAGCTGTAAAACCCTTTGGAGGGATCAAAGTGAGAGCAGCACTGCACTCTTCTCAACTGAGTCCAGGCTGAGAAAAGAGCAGCTTTGCAGGAGGAATTTTGTTAGCGATTGGGTGCGGTACCTGGAACCTCTTTTGGCTCATGAATAAGTTGATATTTCTTCTGAATAGTAGATGCACATGATGGTTGCTGAGAGGCAGATCTGTGAGTGGGCTGGGTCTCTGAAGGAGGGAGTGAGCCATACGGAGTAAGCTGCAGTCCTGTATTGAACTGGGAGCTTGCTGGATGCTGGAAGCCTGGCAGGACTGTGTAGGGATGACATCTGGATGGTAAACCTGCATGACCGAGGCAGAGAGGGTGCCTGTTTGGTCTTTTTGTGTCTCCTACGGTCAGTATATACTACTGCCCAGCTCAGGCTCCGGGGCTGAGGGAGATAAATATTTGTAATGCCACCATTCGTCTGCCTCCATGAGGGGCTTGGAGTGAATGCGTGCATGGGAGGAGAATGGTGCTGTGATTAAATCCTAACCCAGTTTATGGTGGGGGTCAGCAACCCACAGCATGTGTCTGCCAGGGCAAGTAGGCAGGTTTGGGACAGCACAAAGCAAGGCTGGACCCTGAGAGCTGTGGCTTTTTTTGGGGAGGCAAAGGCTGTGCTCAGATTTGCAGGATGCTTTGAGATGCTGCCTCACGCAGCGGCAGCCTCTTGCTTCCTTGAGAGACAGCTTTCACCTGACTTTCTAGTGGCACGTTTTGCTTCTAATTTGGGAGAGAGGAGTATAATCTGGCACAAGCCTGCCACCCTTGAAAGGCTGCCAGCCAGTTTATGGCACTCTCTGTCTGCATGCTCCCTACAGCCTCAGTGAGATACAGGAACGTTCTACCCTTCCCATCCTCAGCTTTTGCAATAGCTGCAGGGATGCAATGTCCCGGGAGAGGCTGACGTTGGCTGTGTGATATGGGGCTGTACGGACATTCAAAGGTTTATTCAGATGGGCTGTGATCCACTTGGATGAACGGCAGCTGGTCATGGAGATTAGAGCTGCAGAAGTCACTACTAATGAATAATTCTTCCAGTGTCTTTCTTATAACAGTGGCACATCCACCAGGCGTGACTCTAACACACTCATTTGCAGAGAGCACGCAGCTCCTGGAATGACCTTCTGCAAGGGTTTGGAAGTCTTTGTTTCTGTTTGTCAGTTAGATGAGTGTCACTTCTGGCATGATTTTTACCAGGAAGAAGTCACAAGTGCTAAAATTGGGAGTGTCATAAAAATTGGGTGGAATCTGGGTAGTAAGGGTGGGGGCTAGGACACCTCTACCTGCGCGGGAAGTGGCTGGCGTGCACGTGAGGTGTCTGTGCAGGGGAGGCTCTTTGGGCAGTGGGAAGGATGCGCTAGATTTGTATGTGCTGGCCTGGCCTGAGCAGTGAGATTCAGGCGTGGCAGGAGATTGCTAAAAGAGACTGTGAAGCAATGTGATGAGAATTCAACTCCTTCTTGGGTGGCTGAGTTTGAAGTCACATCTACCTTAGACAGCGTTAGTTAAGTTATTAGTTACTTTAGCTCTGAAATTCTCTAAGTGCAAGCAGCCAGTGTTCAGCCAAGAGTATTGAGAAGGGGGCCTGGCAGGCATAACTGTGAATAAAATTACTCTTAAGACGAATCCCTTGGCAGCAAGGTGGAGCTGTCTGGATCCTGGAGGTGTAGATACTATCTCTGCCTCGAGCCTGGCAGACTAGCCTCAGGAAGAAGCAAAAATGGCAATAAAAGGTGCCTTTCTGTAAATAAAGCCCAAAGGACAGTAGGAGGGGGAGCTGCCAATTTCTGCCCTGTGTGGAGGAGTAACTGTCCATAGCATTGGGAGGATACTGGGATTATGGTCACCGTAATCATGTGAAGAGGTGCTGGGGTCAGGAAAACATCGCACGCCATAAACCTATTGCTGTTGAGTACTTTTGGGGTTTCGCACTGGCAGGACACGTGTGGAAGGGGTGCTTTGACCTGTGGAGCAGGGGAACCTCAGCCATCTCCCTGCTACTGCCCTGTCCACTGGCTTTGGGAAATTTGACAGCTGTGAAGCCCCTGGTGGCAAAGGATTTGTTACAATCCTCTGAAGCTGTCACCCCACACATACACCTTCTTTCTTCCTCCAATTTATCTTTTAATAATGCTGCCAACATTATTTCTCATCGCCGTCTCGTGCGCTCTTTGCTCTGCCTGGCAGTCCTTTTTGTCTCACCCAGGCATCTCGTACCGTAACGCTCTAATGGGAAGAGACTCTGGCTGCTGAAGTTAATAACTTATCTGACAGCCTGAGTCATTCTTGTTACAGAGCAGATTGTGAACTGTGCAGCAGTCCAGGGCTGAGATCCCGGTCTGTGGGGAGAAAGGGGCTGTGGAGTAGGCGAGTGTTCGCGTTCAGGTTGGGATCAGCGCATGCACTGCCCTGCAGCTAACACTGTGGTGCACTTTCGGCGTGTAAATCTTAGGACGCTTCCCAAAGCACTGTTACGTTGGGTAGATGTGGGAGGATGGAGGATCAGGGGGTCCAGGGAAACCTGTTCAAAAGGGAGCCTGCGGAGGAGGCAGAATGAAACAAGGTCTTCACTCTGCACTGAGAAAACCATCACATTCAGAGAGACTGAAAGAGGAAATTCGTCTCTTTTTTGTCAACATGACAGCGACTCGGAGGAGCAAGTATGCCAAGATGTCCTCACAGATGTGCCTCATCCCCCCGTAGCCTGCATTCTGCTTTTGTCAGGAAGCCCCAGTCCCTCGAGCTGCAAAAAGGCTTTAGTGCCACATGCAGCACTGAGCCCTTCTGAGTCCAGGCAGCACTGATTTCTCCCTCTCTATCTCAACCATCGTTACTGCTCTTGGCTCATCGTCAACTGAGTCAAAGACTTTAGTAACTCTTGTTTTTAAAGATTAGTCATCTGTAGGAATGACATTTGCAAGACTGACAGTTCCAATCAAATGACAAGCGCTGCTCTTGTGCTTGACGATATTTGTTTAATTAAAAAAAGTAAAATCAACCTGACTAATTAAGTGTTGTACCTAGGAAAGTACAGATGTGGTCCTAGTCACTTGAGGAAGCTACCAGGCTGCCATCGCATGGGTTGGGCAGGCCAGAATGGAGTGTGATGGGTCTGTGCTGGAGCTCCGTTGATACCCTCCTAACCCTCTTCCCTCCTTGGGCAAGGCATGGCCTGCTTCTTAGTCCCTGCCATGCAAGGTTGGTGACAGTTGTAATAATAACGATGTAATTTGCTTGGTTGATTTGAAATGCATCGTAATTACTGCATGATTACAATATTCTTAGAGCAGCCATTACAAAACCCTCCCGTTTCTCAGAGCTCCCCAAGGGCTTGTCTCACTCCTCACCTTGCAAGTAAAACCCTGCAAGGGAGTCTGTCTGTCCATCAGCCGTGTCTGCATCTCTCTTTGTGTCAGATTACACATGCATGCTTTCAGCAACCAGAGTTCCCTAGTGCTGAGACACTCTGCGGACCACAGGGAATATTTCCCTGGGCCCCAACTAGTTTGGTGGCAGAATAGTGCTTGGCCAAGCAGGTAAAGCTTTTGTAGGTGGTGAAGATGTTCTTGGGAACGGCAGGGTCTGGTGAATGGCGCTGGGGAGCTGGGCAGCAGAGACAGGCACTCGCGGGTGCCTGTCCTCCTGTGAGGGCTGCTTGTTCACTGCTTTTTGAGTTGGGCTGTGAAACTGTTGGCTTAATTCTGCCTCCAGCTTTTGTTTGGCTTCTCGATTTCTCATTCATATGGAGAAGATCTGGGCTGAGTTTGGCCATTGGGTGATTCTAAAATTAGGAGAAATGACCTTCCCCAGGCATGCACACCATGCGGTCAGATTGGTGTGAGTTGCGCTTTGCCAGCACCTCAGGCATCAGTGCTTGTGCCATTTCTGTATTTAGCCTGTGAGCTACTTGAGCTGTGTGATTCCTGTCCAAAAGTAGGCAGCTATTTTCATCTCACCTCTAGAACAAGCTGAGGTGCAGGTGAGCCAAAATAACTAAGCCACGGGGGAAGCCAGAGTCAGAACCAGGCTTAGATTGGAAGCTGGACAAACTGGTAGATTTAGCCCTTGCCTTCCCCGCTAAGAGACAAACTAAGAGCCAAGTCCCACCTTCTCGGGCAATGCTGGAATAGCCCTGGGTTTATTGGATTGGCATATGGGTTTTTATGCTAGTAGAGGGAAAGAAATTATTTCCTTCCAAATGCCTCTCAAATGGAAGACAGGCCACGTTATTCTGACGTGTCCAAGGTTCCCAGGCAGGCAAAAGCCTCTGTGTTCACTGTGGAGGAAGGAGGTGAGGGAAGAGGAACGAGTGCATCACGGAAAGCCCTGTGCCCTTCCTTTCACCGGGCACAGTAGGGTTAGGAGACAAGAAATCAAAGGGAGATAATTTTAAAATGACCTTCCTGTTTCCAAGGAGAAGGTTGTGTAGGTTTGTGGCTGTACTAATGGACTGCAGAACTGCAAGCGGCGATTGATTATGTTGCAAGCTGCTGAATTATAGTTGGGTGTTTATCATCCCACATCCCCCCTGCTTCCCTTTCCATGTTGTAGCATAAAAGAATCAATGCTAATCCCTCAGTCCCATTAGTGATTTTGCAGAGGTCACAGGCTGTTGGACTCTCTCTGCCCTGTTTGAGCACCCAGCACGGAGCAGGGCTTAGGATTTGAGCCTCATCTCTTTAAAGAAGCCATCTAACAGGGATGGGAGCCGAGGAATTTCTCTGTAGGCTGGTGTAATGGTTGTGGCTGTGATTTTTCGACTGACTGCTAACCAGGGAGCTGAGAGAGCTCTGAGTGCCATGCTGCATCTTTGCTAGATCTGTCCCACAAGGCCATAGGAGAGAAAACCTGTGAGAAATAGTTCCATGACTCAGTGAATGGCCCTGTCCCTCCAAGCACTGCTGATATGAGATAAAACATATTTCTGCAGCATTGGGGTATGTGATGCTGGAGGGTTTGTTTTTCGGGCAGCAGCTAACAAGGACTCTTGAACAGGCTGCATGAGTAGGGTGGAGCAGCTAACCTGGGAATCCTGGCCCTGTTGCAGGCTTGTCTGCGGTGAAAAGGTAGTTTGCAATAAGCCAGGAATTTATAAGTGAATTCACAGCCCAGAAGCTCTTCAGCGCGAATTACCCACATGGTTGCTCTTAGTGCCTTTGAAATACAAAGCAGCTAATTCCAGGCTTCCGCAGCTGCCTCGTGAGCAGCACGCGTTGGACGTGGCGTGGTGGGAAGGGGTGCGGAGGAGAGGCCGCGTGTGAATTCTGAGCGTGCGAGGAGCGCTCTGCCTCCCCTGCGCAGGAACGGCACCGCTGTGCTCCCGCGGCAGTGGACGCTCCTCGCTGCCTGTCCGGAGCACCTCCGAGCCTGGACCTGTGCCCACTCTCACGCAGCTCTGACAACAGCTCCTGCAAAGCAGTTTTCACTTCAGTGGCGTCTTCAGGGACTTGTGCTTACAACAGCTGGTGTTTTCAAAAGTAATGGAGAATTTGGATGCCTGCATATTTTCTTCCCCAGCCTTCAAAAAAAAACGCCTTTAAGATACTTGATGTTTGCTATTGAAAATAGGAAAATTATGCTTTTGAAAACTAAATCCCTTTTTAAGGTGTTTAGGGTGTTCAGTGGTGGCTTGCTGAAGTGGGAGGGGGCTAGCTTGCTCGCTAGCTCTGCAAGGCTTCTTTTTTTCCCCTTTTTTATGCATCAGGTTATTAATAACTCGTTTTAAATAGAGCAGGATTTTGTTTTTCATGGGTGAAAAAGGGAAGAGCTAGGTAATTAAAAGTAGGTGCTGATGGCTATGAAGCCAGATCTTGGGTACAGACCTGGCGAGCTGCCTTCCAACTGATGCTGCAAGGTGTGTGCCACGTGCTGCATGCCCTGACCCGCAGCTGAGCGGGCGGCGGGCGCTGCTGCGCTCCCCCGGCCCCATCTCCCCGGTGAGTCAAGAGGCAACAGCGTGTGGGAGGTGAGCAGTCTCATCTCCAGGTCTGGAACTGGGAAAATACTTCAGAGACAGCAGGGAGATAAAACAAGCAGGGAGGCTTGTGGCTTGCTGGGCACAGCATTTCATATTTGATGGTTATATTTGTGAACATTCCTGGGTGCCAGGGTGATGGGAGGCAGCTCCCAGCATATCCCACCAGCCTGAAGTTCTCGGATGCACCCACGGAATCCCACACCCTGAATTTAGACCCCATATAAAAGGCTGGGACTTCTCTCAGCCACTAACAACAAAAACTGTGAACCGTGTGGTGGTGAGGTAATCTCACCATAGCATTAGCAAGCGTCACAGTCTTTCTTCTGACAGCCAGGTCCATTCTTTCATCATCCAGCTATGTTACGCATGTTCTCCTTGGGTAGAGGGAGAAAGGCATGTCCACAGGGAGCCTGGTGTTAGCTTGACACGTTTGGCTCAATGATTCATTCTTGCAGATCCTGCTTCAGCAGGAGGGTTGGACGAGATGACCCACAGAGGTCCCTTCCAACCCCTACCATTCTGTGATTCTGTGATTCTGTGAAACAGTGGCCTTCGCTGGCCTGCTGGTTGGAAAGGTGAGGCTTGGTCATTACAGCCTGCTGCCTCTCTTACATGAGGAATCACACGAAAGCACGTGTCCTCAGACCCTTTGGACAAAGCATATGCAAAGCCTGTTATGGAGCTGTGGAATTTAGTCCAATCGCATTGAAATTGGGTCATCCTTTGTTAGTGTCACTTTTTAAAATCTACGGAAGTCAGTGGTGCACAAAATATTCAGTGCTATGCAGACCACAGAGGTGGAAATAGAGAGTCTGGAAATATGTCTGTCTCAGCCGGCGTTGACATTGTCTTAGATGAGTAAGGGAGATAACTCAAGGCATCATTATGTCACCAGTTTGAGAAGACTTGATGGAGAAGCCCTGCAATGAGCTAATTGTTGGAGCACTCTTTTTGCAGCACTCATTCAGTGTTCACCCACAAGCAACCTTAAAGAAAGTCAAATAACTTTTCATGGGTGTCATCAGCATTTCCCCGAAGAAAACAACTCCCAGTTTTCTTTCTATTTTGGAAGCGGGCTGTAAGTCAAACAGCTTTTCATCTTGATGGAGATGCTTTTTAAAAACCATGTGTGAAGTGCAGCCGTTTATCAAGAAGTACTGGGTGCTGTAACTGCTTGCTCATCCAAGACCTGAGCCAACCCACAGCTTTCCTGGCTTGAGAGAGTCTGGACGAAGCGTTGCCAATCCTGACTGACAGACCAGTGCATCCCTGAAAGCAGTAAGGGCAGCGCTGCCGCTGCCTCTGCGATGGACGGGATTCAGTTCTTCACTGAAAGGGCTGTCAGGCATTGAACACGCTGCCCAGGGAAGCGGTTGAGTCACCATCCCTGGAGGTATTTAAAAGACGTGTAGATGTGGCATTTGGGGACATGGTTTAGTGGTGGGCTGGGCAGTGTTAGGTTTACGGCTGGACTCGATAATCTTGAAGGTCTTTTCCAACCTAAAAGAAGATAAAAATAAAAATAATAATACTGGCATCTGCAGAGGTGGAGCAGCATGGGGGAAAGATTAATCTTGAGAAGATAAAGTTTCTGATGCTTGTTAAAATCTGGCCGAAGCTCTGAAACTCAAGGGTTTATATGTTTTCCAAACTGGTGGGTGGTTCATTCTAATTCTGGATATGCAGTTTATTCACATACACAACTAATCCTTTTTCGAATCCTGTTAAGTTCTTGTTCTTCTTAGTATCCTGTGGCAATAAGTTAGAGAAGCTAATTGTGCTTGTGTTGAGCTCCTTTGATCCACTTTGCTCATGCTTGCTTTAAATTTTAAGTGTTGTTCTGAGAAGCTTGGTTAATATTTTTTTCTGTGACATAATCTGTATTCTTGATCCTGTTTGTTGCAAGAGGGCTCAGGGGCTCAGGACTGCAAGGGCAAAGTAGGTCAGGTTTTGTCTCAGCTGTTCCGAGGTCGGGGAAATTCTGCAAGCTCTGTGGCTCAGTTTCTCTAACAGCTTGGAAAACACGAGGAGTGGCCCCTGTGTGTGTAGCCAGGGCAAGTGCAATGACAGAACTAGGGTTTGCAAGTGAAGCTGGATGAAAGTATCGAGTGGAAAAACAGCCTCCAAAAACCAAGCTTCCTTTCCAGGCTTTTCCAATATTTCTGAATTTTCTGTGGTTTGTGTTTAAAAAAAAAAGAGAAAGAAAGAAAAAAGAACACATTATTTCTCTATTTTTGGCCTGAGTAATTATTTTAATTTATTAAAAGAAGGAAAAAAATGCTGGATGAAGAGATGATGCAAACTCTCACCCTCCGTCGCAGACCCAGTGTGCATTGGCTCAACGTTTTTGATTCCCATGGATGAATCCAGTTCTCCTCCGGCTGGCAGATTGGTAACGGCGGTCTGAAACATCTCTGAATCATTCTCACTCCCTTTCTTGACTTGCAATTCAAGCTTCGTGTTGTGCAAATCAGCTCTAGCTGAAGGATGGTGCGTTGCGCCTCGCAGCAGCGTGCAGCCTTCTGGGGAGGGCTGGGCTGCAAAGCCTCTGTCCTTTTCTCCTGTGAGTCAGGAGAATCTGCGGTTGAAGTTAGCACCCCTGATTAAATCCTGGAAGAACAAGCAATTCTGCTTGCTCATTACTCAGTTCTGGCTACGTTCTGCTTAATAACTAAACAGTGATTAGCTCCACAGTTTTGCTACTATACCTGTAATAGCCCCCATTAAAGTTACGGGGTTTTTAGGCAGTAATGGCTTACAGAGTAATTAATGAGCAAGAGGCTTTTATTGCTACCTTTTATTTTAGCCTGTGCTTTACAAGACTTTTCTGCCAAAGACCAAAATCTTAGGCAGAGGCTTGTCGTGCCCGTCCCTGGCCACGCGGCACGGAGAGGAGCAGGGCTGTGCACAGAGGCCCTGGAGCCGGCCATCGGTGTGCCCGCAAGTGGCCAGGGAGCCCGGTGGCAAAGCCCTTGTCCCCAGTGTCCGCGGGCCGTGTCAGTGCAAGGGAGGGCCGTCAGTGCCCCGTGCCTCAGTTTCCTCATCTGAAAAATGGGCTTGACACAGGCCCGCATGCCCGCGGTCATTTCCTGTGCAAGATGAGCGGCTCAGGCGTGTGAAATCGGATGTAACTTCAGAGGGGTTTGTTGGGTTGCAGGGGCTGCGGTCCGGCTGCTCGGTGGACTGAGGTGGGCTGAGCGGAGGGACCAGCTCTGGCTTGTGCTGCTCCTGCATTGTTTTTCAGCAGGGATCAGAACCAATCGCTATTGCAAAGGGGAATGAAAGCCTGTGTTTAGGTTTAGGGGATATTTTGCCCAGGGGGAGAAGCTATTAGTGACAATATACTTTGTATCCTGAAGTATGAGTGTTTATTTTCTTTGTAAGCTTTTGTTGTAGGATTTGGCTGCGTGTGTTTATTATTTCTTGGTTGTTTTGTAACACAAGTAAGTGTTTCTGTGTTTGTTTGGGGGTTTTTTGTGTGTTTTTCTTACCTCTAGACAATATTTTTACTCCAGTGACTTATGTATATATACAAATTCAGCTCAAGCAATTCTTTAGTTCAACATGTTCTAAATCACTTCTGTTCAATGTGGGAAAAGCAAGGAATAATGACGCTAGGGCTGATCATCCCCAAAGGAAGAAAGAAGGTAAAACTGACTATAAACCAGATTGCAGATCAAATCCGTGTTTCCTATGGTAAGTGTCAGAGCTGATGCCAATTAACTTGGTTTAAGAAAAGAACCTTCAGCGTTTAATAATGCAATACGTTACTAACACATGGGTCCAGGATTTATTAAAGCTTTTTTATTAGATGAGTGCCCTTTTAGTATTGTCATGCCTTGACACCATTGCCCTCTGCCGGAGGATGTGAAATCTCTTCCACCATGTGGCACAGCTCCTCTGCTTGCGGCGTGTCAAAATATATTTCTGCCAAGGAAAGTCTTTCCAAACTACGCAAAACACCTTTGTTTTAGAAAGATTTTAACCCCAAAATTGCTTACATGTCAGCTGATGATTTGTGTCTTTTGCCTGATTTTTTAAAACTGAAAAAAGAAAGTATCCTTTCTGTAGTGGAAAATAGAGTTTGGTGGTTTTAATTAATTCATGTTTAAATTTGTTCCTCCTCCTTCTTTTCCCTGTGGAGGAGGAGATAGCAGAAGCCTAAGATTGACATTCTGAACAAAGCCATGTTTTGTTTTGAACATTTTCAGTGGGAAAAGGAGAGTGGTATTATTATGGGGCAGGGGAAGAGTGAATGTCTCGAAGCGGAGAATAATTTTCCCCAGACTGATTTTTGGCTAGCCTCACTTGTGCCGTAAACAGCAACAAAAAGCATCGTTCGGCTTTGGTAGCAAGGGATGTTTTGGATGCGGGGCAAGCCCTCTGCCTTGGGCTGTGAAGCTGTGACTTCTCTCACCAGCAGTGTAAAATCGCAGGCGACCATGTATTTCCTAGCTGATGTTGTTCACAGGAGAAAATGGATTTCACCTTCTGCAGCTGTGACATGTGACAGTGAGGTGGGAGCGTGGCTTTGTTACACTGAGAACTGGCGTCACCCTGCACTGAGGCCCTCGATTGCATTAGCGTGTTGGGAGGAAACACGCTTGAAATACTTCGTCCGGATCCAGATTTCATAGTGCTCGCAGCAGCCCCAAGTGAATACTTACGATGTCCTTCAGTCAGGCTTCTCAGGGTCATCAATAAAATCAAACCGCTTCAGGAATTAACAGTGAGCGAATCTCTTTGCTGCAGAGCAGAGTACGCGGTGCCCCGTGGGTGCCGACAGGCAGCTCGGGGTGCAGGAGCGTGGGCCAGCACCTGGGGGTCGGGCTGCAGTCTGTGGCTCCACGTTCTCCCCGAGCCGACCGTCGCCATCTGCGATTCGGCTCCGTCCTGGGGTCGTGTCCCTTTGGGCGTGTGGGGCGTGCTGTGTATAGGGAAGGGAACATTAATTACAGCCACTGGGCGCGGGGCATCTAATTCACATCGGCAGCGCACGGTTGCCGATGGTGCAAAATTTGCTGCGCATTCAGCCAGCCCCAGGAGGGCACGGGGAGGAGGCGCTCCCTCGGCAGAGAGCACGGTCCCCGGGAGCTCTCTGCCGCCCGCCCAAGCAGAGCTGCAGAGCAAAGCCAGCGGCTCTCTGCTGGGGCAAAAGTGGTTGGCCCTTGGCAGCTGGAGCACCGAAGTGACAGGTGATTCACCAGGGAGCTGCAAAGTGCTCTGTAGCAAATTAAAAGGAATCGATCCTGTAGAGACCAATGCACAAATCGTTAGAGCCTGCTCATTTTGCCCTGTGTTGAGGGGATGGAAACCAGAGTAGCACCCCAGCCCAGAGGTGCCCATTCTCCATTGCAGGAAGGCCGGGGTCAGCCTGTCCTATGGGAGGATGCTGACAATCTGAGTCTGGACTGGCAGGGAAAAAGCATCTTGAAGGTAAGAGCACTGTATTCGGAGGAAGCTGTCCTTGACAAACGGGGCATCTGATGCGTGCCAGCCCACCGTGGCAGCTTGCCAGATGCTGTGAATTGGCTCTGAGGGACTCTAGCATGTTATTTCCTCGCACCCTCTCTCCAGTGGCCGAGTCCATTCCTTGGTGTGTTTGCAGCGAAGGCACTTTACCAGGCAAGGTGTTCAGCCTTTTTAGAGCTGCCTCTTACGGCTCTACCCTACAGGGATGCTCAAGGGACATGTTGTGGCTTTATTAGAGAATTCAAAGGATGCCAGCGCTCAGTGCCCTGTGTTCGGGCATGGACAGCAACTGCAGGGACAGCAAGGATGAGGCCAGATGCTCTTTCCTAAGGGCACTGTGTGCTTTGGCAGTGCTAGGCCAGCGGGATTTCTCTGGCTCTGAGAGCTGGACAGGGATGCAGCAGAAAGTTGGTGTTTGCTGGAATAATTCCTCCTTTGCCTCCCTAGTTTATTTTGTCTGGATGAGGCTGCTTTCTCCAGTTCTGAAAAAACACAGGGACAAATCCGCGTTGCTGGGAGATGCTTCCTTCAAAGTCTGCAGGGTGTCCGGCTGCACAGAGCATATCCTCGGGCTGTGAAAAGCTTTTTCCTGCTGGTTCCCTGTACTTGACTGCAGGAAACCCTGCCTTCCAGAGAACCAAACGTGATGGTGGTTGGTTTAGAGCTTTGTTGTTGTTGTTCCCTCTCCCTCTTATACCCTTCACTAGCTGCAGCTTGCCCTGATCCACAACCTCCTTCCATACAGCTGGGTTCTTGCCTTTCCTAAATGCAGTTTGCCAGCACATCTGCTGATTGCGTCCTCCGACAAGGGTCTCCTGAGTAAGACTTCGCCTCTGTGCGTGGTGCCAGAGGAGGGTGGGGGCACATGTGGAGCATGGCACCGTGATCTCTGCACAGGTTTTGTATGGGGCGTGGCAGGCTCTCCCTGGTGAGAGACCTCTGGGTGCAGAACTGGCTATTTGTGAGAGCTGTCTGGCAATTTTTTGATGAGTTGGGTTTTTGTATGTGTGGAAGAAAAATGGATTCACTGAAACTTTTGTTGTGGGACATTTACATGTCCCTGTTTAGCACCAAGGCCAACCTGTGTTTTCGCTACCCCTTGTTTTCCCTGGTAAGTTAATACCTTTGCAATTGAAGTGCTGGTTTGGAAGAACCACGTTTTGTCCAGCAACTTCAATATCGCTTACTTCCCCTTTAAAAGGACAACCTGTCGGTTCTTGGAGCCATTTCATTTCAAGTCTTCCACTGGGCTCAGTGCCGGAGGCTGACTGTACAGCCCCGTGGTCAAGGCATAGCCAAGGGAAATTCAGATCAATCCAAATGGGGCTAGTCAGGGATCTGAACCTGGAGCTCTCTGTGACTGCCCTGTGCAACCAAGAAAAAGCAACCTCCAAGGGTCTCGGGAAAAACATTTGCAAAGTAGCATCGTATCTACAGCCCAGGCTTAGAGAGCTCCCCTCGGATTTACAGGGGGGATCCGGTAGTTTCCAGGGCTCTGCAGTGACAGTGGCTGACCAGCCAGCCAGCGGCTGTGCAGCGGGAGATCCGTGCTTTTCCCCAGAGCAGACTGCTCCCCGCCTGCGACTGCGGGATTCTCTGGGCTCTCCCTTGTCTGCAATGCAGCCCTTTTAACAGCGGGCTAATGCGATCCCCCACATGGGAACAGTGGTGCTAAACTGCTACCCATGTTCGCAAACTGTCCACCGTGTGTGTCCCTGCTAAGTGATGTACTTTGCTTGCCAAGATACTTGGATAAAATATAGTCTGCTTAAATCTTGTATGTGCTTGTACTGAATCAAACTAAGCCATTGTGGCAGTTCAATATACTCCAGTCGCAACACCTCCGAGATGGAAGAAATGAACCTGAACAGAAGTTGGAAGCCTGAGTTGAAACTGGCGGCATCCCAGATGCCAGCGGGATGGCCTGGGCTGAGGGGATTACAATGACGGGCAAAACACGGGGTCGCTGCTTCGCTGGAGCTGTGTTCCCAGGAGTGTAGGCGCAGTCAGCCTGAGTGCTCCGCCTGGCCGAGGGAGAGGGTCTGGGGGGTCAGAGCGCTTGCTGATGTGTCAGGCAAGTCAGGTAGTCCTTACGGTCTCTGCTTCCTCCCAGGGGCCTGGGCCTGGCAGGTGATAGTGTGAGGCTTGGCTGGCTTTGGGTGAAGGGTCCTTTTCCGCTGGAGGACAGTTCAGACTGCAGAACTGAGCAGTTTTTGCTTAGCTGAAGCAAGGGCCTTGCTAGGCAAGTGGATGCAAAGGAAAGCAAGGCTCTGGAAACCCAGGAGGCATCTCTCCCTGGAGGGGTGGGACACATTTCTGTTGCTTGCTGCCCCAGTTGGACTTGCTCTTCTTCAGGAGTATTTGTGAACTCTATGGAGCAGCTCCCTAGTACTTTTCTCTGCCTACTCACCTTTGCTTTGTGTTGCAGGTTTCCTTCCAAGTGAGTCCCTGAGGTTCCGGCTGGCAGCTCCAGCAGCGTCCTGTAGAAGTGCCCTGCTGCTCCTGGTCCCAGTAGCTGAGGCCCCTCCAAACCTGCTTCTGCAATGGGTGGGTTGTAAGCACTGGTAAGACCTATGAGTCGTGTCGCCTTCACTGCTCTCTCCCTCTCTCGCGTTCTCTCTCTGTCCTTGTTCCTTCTTGCCCATTTATTTCTGTTCTCCATGTGCTCTGCTGTTCTGTCTCTGGGGTTTTCACTGTCAGGTAATGAGGAGCTGTGGGTCCAGTCAGTCTTGGAGATGCCGAAGAGACGAGACATCCTGGCTATCGTGCTGATAGTTCTGCCCTGGACACTACTAATCACCGTCTGGCACCAGAGCACCATTGCTCCACTGCTTGCAGTGCACAAGGGTGAGAGAAATCAAACCAGCCCATGCCAAGTCAGTGCATCCCTCCCTCGTCCTCATCTCCTCTCTCATTTCATTTCTCCATGGCAGCCATGCTCATCTCAGCTCCCAGTCCATGCTCATGCAGAAGCCTCCCCACTTCTGCTGTAGGAACAGCCCAGTGCTCGTAGGGTTTCTTCAGAGACATCAAACTCCAAGCCATGGGATATGCTTACTGCACTTGGAGAGCTCTTTATGGCCTAAATCCAGAATTGGTCAGAGTACTGAAGGAAGGTGCTTTCCGTTGTTCCCTGATGATCCATAAGAGAGGAGTCCCTTCCTGCTGGCCTTTGCAGCATTCTGCACACAAGTTAGTCCAGCAGGAAAGCTGCAAAAAAGAGAGCAGAGGATACAAAGCTGCCACTTGAGACAGCTGCTCTGGGAGACATGAGGCAAAGAGCATTTTTTAAGTGTCCTTAGGGAAGCAGCAAACTGGTGCTCTTGCACTTGAAGGAGAAGGCAAAAGTCAGCTTTTCACCTGATTGTTTGGTGGAGTTACAATGCTACGAGAGAGTCAGCATCCACGCCACCTGTCACACAAAGCATTAAATAGCACTCTGGCCCAAATCAGATGTATGCAGGAAGTTCTGGAGAATCCTCTCTGGCCAGAAGGGTCCTGGTTCTTATCCTGTTCTTGGCATAGCAGCAATACCCAAGGGCTGTGAGAGCTCATGGGGGCTCGAAGAAGCCACACTGCCTACTGCGATCTTCATTCTTGGTTCTGCCCTGCTGCCGAGCGCCAGGGCAGGCGGGTCAGCCTGGGGAGGCTCTTCACTTTCTGGTCCCTTTCTCTGGGAGGTTCTCTCCCCTTTTCATTTTACTGTTTTCATGTATGCTCTACAGCCGCTTATTCTTTTGCTGAACAGTCTGATGTGCAGTTTGAGTTGTCAGAAGTTCAGAGTCTGTCCCAAGCAGCTTTACTTTTCCCTGTGGAGGACTGACAGCCACCCATGAGGCTCTGGGCAGTTCTTAAGGGAAAAATGACTGTGATCGCCTCTGGAAGGTGGACAGTGTTTCAGAGGATGAGGGATCTACTGGGCTTTAAAATAGGACTTGAAAGACTACTAAGAATACGCTGTCTGTATACCAGTTGGTTTCAATGCCCTAAAAACTGGGAGCTGGTTTTTGTGAAAGGCCACAGACACTGAAGTTGCAGCACAGACTGCTCTGCTCCGACTCGGTCGCGAACTTAGCGATGACCTTGGTAAGGCACTTCCCCTGCCTCTGCTTCTCGGAGCCCCCAGTGGAAAATGAGTGGTGACAGAGACCAACCTGAAAGCTCTTGGGAGAAATCATTTTGTTCTTGTAATGCATTTCTGAGATCCTCTGCTAGCAGGTGCTGAAAAAGAGATGTGCATCTATATGCTAGCGAGCACAGAATGGCAGTGCTTACATATGCCAGGATTTACAGCTGAGGGTTTGACCTGCAGGGGTTTACAAACTGTCTCAAGCACCGTCCTGGCTAATTACATTTGTGTCTGTGTCCAATGCATTTTGCAGATTTATTTTTGAGTTGATTCCAATGTTCTCTGCTTTCAGAGAGCTCTGCTATGTGATGCTGATGTGCTTTGCCTTATATAGGGCCTGATAAGGACACCTTGTCTCCATTCCTCCCCACCAAATATACACCCTCCCTCCTCCATCAATGCCGTGGAGTACGAGGCCGTCATTTGGTTCAGGGCTGGTATCAAAGTCTATGTTGCTAGAAGAGTAACATGCTATGAAAAAAACATAGGTAGTACCCTGCTGGGTCAGATCTAATGTCTGTTCCTGTTCTTTCTTATCTGAAGTTCCTGGTAGTGACTGGTTTTGTAAAATCTGTGGCTCAAAGTATGCGCCCACTAGAGAGCAGCTGGCTTATATCCTGAACAGAGATGCCCCTTCATCTCTGCCAGTTCCTAACTGTAGACTGTGGTATTCCTGCTGGTCTGCAGTGGTACGGAAGTGTGAACGTCGCACCCTGGAAAGGGACAGGTGCACGAACATTTTTTTTTCCTTGATCTGATTGTGAACAAGTCTCTGTTTGCAAGGATTTTATATGTTTGGATCAGTGTATCCTATATATATGCTGTTCATTGTTCAGATCCACACTACTGAATGGGCTGTTACTTTCAGAAATTGGTAGGGTCTTTTTGAGGAGAGGTTAGTCACAGGCAAGTGAAAGTCTCTGCAGGAAAAAGCTTACAATTACAGGCTTTAATTTCTGGATTGAAGTGTGTCTTTCTCCGCTTCTCTGTGCCCTATCCCAGGCCTGTCAGGAGAGCAGCCAGGTATTGCAGTATCCTGGCCAGACAGTGCTGCTGGGGGTTCTTCGCTGACTTGGTATTTACCACCAGTTAGTTCCCTGCCTCCCAATCCAGGTTCTCCAGTGCCTGAGTGCAGAGCTGTGAGTCCTGTCCTGCTAAGCATGGTGCGCAGAGCACTGGACCTCTCGAGGCATGACAGATCGTCAACCCATGTTGCTGTTTTCTTTATCTAGACCTAATTGCTGTACAGGCCTGTCTCTTCCAGGTGCTTTTTGAAGTTGCTTATTCTGAGCACTCGGCTGCAGCACTGTCCTGGGCTCTCAGGCCTTGTTTGGTGATGGTTTTCTAACAGCAGGCACTTCTTTTCTCACGTTTGTTAGTTCCTGATTCCTTTATTTATTTGTGTACTTATTTATTCAAGCCTTCACCCAAGCTTGTTTCCTTTCCTCTGAAACCATGAGGGTGACCTGCTATTAGCAAACAGCCTGCTGGCTCACTCGGGGGGGGTGTTGGAGGACTGAGTCCATGCAGCTTTTTCTTCTCTCTCATACCCTTGCTCAGATGATGGTGGTGACTCCCGGCGTGATCTCACTGCAGGCTTGGACTCCAAGGAATACTGCTTGTCGGACCGGGACATTGTGGAGGTGGTGAGGACAGAATATGTTTATACCCGCCCACCCCCGTGGTCAGACACCCTTCCCACCATCCACGTCATTACACCCACCTACAGCCGGCCCGTACAGAAGGCAGAGCTGACGCGCCTGGCCAACACCCTCCTGCACGTGCCAAACCTGCACTGGATCCTGGTGGAGGACTCGCAGCGGCGCACGCCGCTCATCACCCGGCTGCTGAGGGACACGGGGCTTAACTACACCCACCTCAACGTGGAGACACCCCGCAACTACAAGCTGCGGGGAGACATGAGGGATCCCCGCATTCCCCGGGGGACCATGCAGAGGAACCTTGCCCTGAGATGGCTGAGAGAGACCTTTAACAAAAATAACAGCCAGCCTGGGATTGTTTACTTTGCTGATGATGATAACACCTACAGCCTGGAGCTCTTTGAGGAGGTAAGACCCTGCTGGGGGCCCTCAACTGGCCAAACACAGGAGATTAGCACGTGGGGTATAAGAGGTGCTGTGTACTGAGCTGGGGAGATGCTGCGTACCTCTCTGGGTCAGTCTTGTCTCTATAGTGGTCCCACTGCAGCCGTCCTGAAGTTTTCTCTGGAGCTTGGTTACTGTGCTGCAAAGTGTGTGTTTGCCAGAGCCAAAGGCTTCCTGTGCGAAGTGATGGGAACCCCAATTCATGCCATGGCATGTGGTCAGGAGGCAGATAGCTTTTACTGTGAAGGCAGCCAGTGAGGAGCTGCCTTCCCCTGTGGGGAGCCTTGTTGGGGTTGGAACATTGCCTGCTGTCCAAAGTGCCTGCACAGAAGCACGTGCCTGGCAACAGAAACCTCAGCCATCCTCCTTCCAGGCCCCACCCTGGAGGAGATTTCTGGCTGATTCTTGATCTGATATTATCCACCTTTCTTCTCCACCACCCCAATGTATTGCACTTGGCTGTCTGTTAATACATGTTTGTTCTTGTTTGCGGAGTCCCTGGGGTTTCTCTTCATTGCTTGCTGTTTTCATTTGTTTGCTCTCATCCCAGAGTGTCCGCTGGTTAAAATCTGTAGCTGTCAAGAGCCTGGTGCCTGCTCTGCACATCTCCCCAGCTGAGGTCGCAGTGCCGGTTCAGAGTTACGCCTGAACGGTGTCAGCACAGGCATAGAGCTTGCAGGACATCTTGTTCAGAGATGCTCTGTGTGGTTGTCTCTGGCTTGCTGCACACGTGAGGAGCATGCGCTTGTCAGTGCTCGATTCTCCTCCCAGAAAAGTGGAGCCCTTCACGCACTGCCTTGGAGAGGGCTGTCTCTCTGCCGGGAGATGTGCGCGGTGCTCCCTTCCAGAGCTCTTCCTCTTGCAGCAGGGCTCCTGCTGCTGTCAGCAGGCGACGGGGCTGAGATCTCAGCCTGGAAGTTTGCGGCCCCAGGAACTGTGATGGCAGGCTGGATTTCAGCATGTCCTGACAGTCTTGTCAGGCTTGAGCAGGGGAAGGTTCCTATGTGTTTTGCCAACTTTGCTGTTTGTTCCACTCCTGCTGGGGCTCTAAATGAACTCCCGAGCCTTTCCCTGTGTGCAGGTATGCAGTGGTCTTACACTGTACCTCGCCTGGCTTCCAGCTCACAAATTACTTGTTCCCTTGTTCTCCTGAGGCCAAGCTCCTGCAGCAAGAGACAAGCAAGGAGGATTGACTCCTTCCCCACCAGCTGCCAGTTTTCATACCAGGGATCTCCTATTTATTCGCTCTATACATGCCCCCTTTCCCTTCCCTGATGGCTTTCACTTGAGCTTGGATAGCCACAGGAATATACATGCTTTCAAAGCTGAAAGCAAATTCTTTTTTCCACAGTCTCCTTTGAGGCTGGCTCTGGCAGCATCCCGAGACAGACACCGCACATTAATAAAGCAGGAAGGGTTTCTTCGTTCACCCGTGTGCTTTGCTCGCAGAGGCTTCTCCTCTCTGATGTGTAGCTGCAGTTAAGGTCACATGGAGCCAATGAAATGTGCTGTGAAATGCAGAAGACACTCACTATTGTTCCCTGTGGACAGGCGCTGCCGTTAGCATGTGTATGATGCAGAAGGGCAAGTGCCAGAGCTCTTCTGGTCTCGTTTGCAGTAATTAGCAGTGATGAGATTAGCTCTGGGAGATCCCTGATCTAAGAGACTGGGCTGAGAGCAGAACGCGAGGCTGAGCCTGCCAGCAGAGCAGGACAGGGCGCTGGGGGTGAGCGGGCAGACTGGCATTCAAATCATCTCCCTTGGCAAGTGCAAGCATCTGAAGTGTCCTCTGATGGCTCCTGTCTATTTCTGTTGACTCTGCGGGGAGTGGAGGCATCCAGCGTTGTTCCGCTGGGAAGCGGGAGCAGCTACAAAGCACTGTCTTGCATGCTGGGAGTTTCTGGAGACTCTGCGCGTCTCAGCTGTCTCTGAGGTCGTGGGCTACAGCTGCAGTGCCTCACTCTAAAGATGCTTTTAGCCTTATTGTGGCTGGTAGGCTGAGATTGCAGCTCAAACTCCTTAGCTTTCAGAGAAAGCACCTTTCTTCCTAGATATGCCACTCCTGCATTTTCTGGTGGCCTTGGACAAGGTGCTTCCCTCCTCAGTGTCTTGATTTCCCCAGCTGCCCATATGGAGGACTGATGCCTCACAGCTCTAAAGACCTTTGGACAAAAAAAACACTCTTAAATCTCAGTTATGTTTGTTATTGGCAGCTTTGTTTTTAGTGCTGAACTCACGCTCGGTTCCGTGGCTCTCCATTACTGTTGCTGTTGTTAGTTGCTGCAATCCAAACCGCTTTGCTTCTCCAGCTCCAGGATGTGCACCCTTGTACGGGTGAGTAATGAGCTCTGTGGTCTGGTCCAAGCCACAGAGGGTTCCTGGGAACGTAGCCCAGGCTCTTGGCTCTGGGATTTGCGCTGGAGCTCAGGGGCATTCGTCTCCCGCAGGACAGCGAGCAAGGTGAAGTCGTTCTGCTGGGGGGCTGCTTTGCGTGTTGGAAGTCCCGCGCAGCCGATCCTTCTGTGCGCACCCACCGTACCCTTCTCTTTCCTTGCCTCCAGATGCGCAGCACCAGAAAGGTGTCAGTGTGGCCAGTAGCCTTCGTCGGTGGCTTGCGCTACGAGTCGCCCAAAGTGAACGCTGCAGGGAAGGTCTATGGCTGGAAAACTGTGTTCGACCCCCATCGGCCCTTTGCTATAGACATGGCGGGGTTTGCTGTGAACCTCAGACTGATTCTCCAGCGATCTCAGGCTTACTTCAAACTGCGAGGAGTGAAGGGAGGCTACCAAGAGAGCAGCCTGCTCCGGGAACTAGTGACCTTGAATGACCTTGAGCCGAAAGCTGCCAATTGCACTAAGGTACGGTCTCTTCCTCGTAGGTGGGTTGTAAGGATCCAGAGCTGGGAGAAAGCCCATTCAGTCACCTGTCCTCTGCGTTGGAAGAGGACACACCCCTGTGGCAAGGGAGCTGGGGATGGGCTATTACATATTAAAATGTGTGGAGGGCAGTTATCTTTTGTGGTTGCAGGCTGATAGAGGTTATCATAGGCCTTGAAACATGGAGTCTTCTCTTCCCTGTAACTGTTCCTCTTTCTCATATTACCTCTAGAAAATACTCTTACTGTTTTCAGGATGGGCTTATCTGTGGCCTTGCTAATCCCCTGGAGCAGGGAGCTCCATAGGTGAAATGTACGCCGGTTGCTTTACGTGAGTTCCTGAGGGGAGGTTTAGAGTGCAGGTACTCCTGTGATAAGCCTCGCGTGAGATTTGGCTGTCTGGCACCCATCGAAACTGTAACCCAGGGGTACCAGCCACGGTGTTTCCTGGCTGCAGGGAAAGACTGTTCGCAAAATCACCGCCTTATTGCGAAGTTGCCTTCTCCCTCTTGACATCTACGCAATATTGGTGCAGTTGTCCACAGCAACCTGGATCTTTCTGTGTCAGAGATAATGTAGAAATGTTTTAATCCCTGGGATAGTGCCCTGAGTTCTAGGAGGCTTCCAGGAAGCTTCATTGTGGGAGGGATTTTGCTGCTGTCAAATGACTGCTAACTATTTGACTGTACACATTGCCTAGGAGCCACCAGGTCACGAAGCAGGACCCCTGTGTGTTAAATAACGTAGAAACTCAGAATACAATGACTGTTCTTGCCCTAAAGACTTCCCAGTCTAAGACGAGAGACAGCACATGGATATCTATCTGAGACGACAGGGGAGTGTGCGAGAGACAATGAGACAATGCTGGTTGGTGTGACAGGCATCAGTCACAGCACATCAGCGATGGAGGTGCTGTCAGGTGCTGCTGAAAGCTTTGCAAGTGGGTCCACTGAGCTCTGCAGGTGTGGAGAGGTTCCCTCTGAGATCACAGACCCCTGTGTAGCACTCCCATGCCTTTGTCTGTTATTGGCACCACCCCATCAGATTTAGGGAGTCTTTAGTGCTTGATTATCCCAGGAGGTTTATTCTGTTTTTGCAAGTAAGCTGTTACTGCTGACAGGCCCAGTGCTGGACCCAGGTCTCCATCCCTTTTTGGAAGGAATAATACCCTTTTCTCTGTTTTCCATCTGTGCTGCTCCACAGCGCCCAGCCGCAGAAGAAATAAGGATCTCAGTGTTCAGCAATGCTCAGGCAAGGAGTCCAGGAATAAGGAAGAGGAGCTTTGTTTATTATCTGATACCTGCTGTGCCTCATTTTTTAAGTGTATGTGTCTGTGGTTATGGCTGTCCAGCGCTGGGATAAATAACACAGATGGTCTCCCAAGGGTGGGAAGAGAGATTGGATTAAAATTAGACCTCTGTTCTTAGGCACTGTGTGCCCTACTAGCTAACAAGAAAGCACTGGCTGGAAAAAAATGTGTTTGCAGCAGGTTGAGGGAGATGCACAGGTTGCTTGGAGGCTGGTGTACAGAAGATTAGGGGTGTTTACTCCGTGGCCAGTTATGCAATCTTTGGTGTATTGTCCCTGCTGTAAATAACTGTTGGAAAGAAGCTGTGTTAAAAGGCTGGGGATAGGAAGTGACGGTTGTGGAGGAGCACATGGAGGAAGGAGAGGAAGGAAAATGTTCTTTCCAGGCAGGAGAAAAAAAATGGTGCTGTCAGACAGGCTGCCGTGTCAGTGCTGTCACACAAGAGCTGCAGGTCAGAGATGGAGAGGAAGCAGGAATTGCTGGCCAGGATTTGAAGCAGACTGCATTTCTTTTTTTGACTAGGCTGTGGGGATCTTACAAGGGTCCTTGTTGTGAACTGAATGCTGTCTGCTCCTGGCAAACTCTGAGCGCAGCTTTGCAGGCTGAGCTTTGCCTTTCTGCTTTTAGCTGATGCCAGCAGCCTCCATTTCCCAATTGCTGTTTTGCTCACCTGTTTGACGAGGAGGAGAGTCCAGACAAGCAGCAGAGAAGGACAAAAGTAGGCTATGGTCTGGGGTCCTCTTGCCATGAGATCAAAGCACAGGCTTCTTTCTCATTGTGCTAGCGTGCTCCCAGCAGTCGTCACGGTTTGCTTCTGTTAAGGATAACCATACTTGTGCTTTGCAGTGAGATTTAGATTAAAAATTATGATGTGCTCAGATACAGTCATTAAGGAGGGATCAGAGAAGTGTGTAAGATAAGCATAGGCATCTGTTCTCCAGAAATGCTGCCTTCCCGGTGTGCCGTGCCGGTATTTGTAATATTTATCAGAATTCAGCCCGCAAATGCGCACTCCTGCAAAAACCTGAAGCCTTGGCCAAAGACATATAACCTTGCTTATTTTCTTTGATTTGGGAACTGCCCAAAATGAAGGAGAAAATTAAGGAAGTCAGTAGTAAGTGCCAAGGAGAGAGTTACCCCTCGTTATCAGGAGGGAAGGGGTGGTTTATGCTGGAGTTGTAAGGAAACAAGGCTTTGCCAGCGTGCTGTGTATTTCTGTGTTCTCCTGCTGCTGCATTTCCCCACGCACACCCCAGAAGCAAACCGTACTCTCTTCAATCCACTGACGCAGGATAGAGGTCTGAGATTCTGTATTCCCGTAAGGTTGATGTAACTGGGACATATTCTGCTCCCCATTTTCTATTAACACCCAAGGAAACGAGCTGCAGTGCACTCGACCAGGGAGCCCTTAAAGGAGAGAGACTTTGAGTGGCCCCAGCTATTGAAAAAGCCTCAGCGTGGGCTGGCACAAGAGGACAGACTACAAAATGCAAGGTCATTGGCAATGAGGTGTCTCTTGTTCCCGCTGCTCCTGGAGCCGCGTGTTTCTCCAGGGAGACAGGCGTACCTACATTTCTTTGGGTAAGGCAGGCTTTTGTGCGCTCAGGTGGTCTCGGTAGCAATGCACTGGGTTGAAGTGGTGGCTAAAAGTAATCATTCCTCCTTTCTCCTTATCTCTTGGCTGAGTCAGATGTGTGATTAAGCCTGCGGGTTAGCAGCTCGGTGTTTAGCTAGATGTTGTGAAAGGGAGTCGGCTGGCAGCTTTGTGCTGGACCGGGAACGGCTGTCTCTGAGGCTTAGATGCAGGGTGCGCGTGGGCACGGTTAAATGCCAGTCAGTGTAATCAGTTGCTACCAGACACAGGCTAGAGAACGGGGAGCAGAGAGCTCTCCCAGCAGTGCCCGAGCCACACACCAACACTGTGGCCACTGTGGGCCTTGGAACTGGTTCCGGCAGGGGAATAAACCCTTGTGCGTGTGGAGGAGAGCAAGCCTTTCGGCCCAGCAGCAGCAAGGAAATGGCACAGCAAAAGGAGACCAGAAGTAGCTGCTTCATGATGTCACAGATCTAAAACAGCTAAAACTGGCTCACAACGGGCAGGAGAGAGGGAAAATGTCAGCCTAAGGCAAGAAGGCTTGAAAAGGAGTACTTGGCTTCCTCCGGATTTTGTCCTGTGGTGCTACATACGGCAGGCAGGGGAATCGGCTTCACCAGCTCTTTGTTCTCCTTGCCTTTCAGGGGCTGAGCAGCAGGGTGTGGATAGAGCAGATCTGTCCTCTTTTCGGTTAGATTGCTCCTGAGACTGGGCTTCTCTTTTCCTCTGCGTTTGAGACCGGTGGTTTGCAGCAGCGTTCAGTATCCTGGCTGCTATGTGACAGCACTTTGTTGGTTAAGCTTCACGCGCACAGCAGTGCTCGAGCTGTTGATTTTTACAACAGATATGCAGAACTTGGAGGGTTCTTCTGGCCTTGTCTTGTCCTGATTAGTCACCAGAACTGCTGTGCCAAGGCCAGCCCCTGTACCACAGCTGAAAGCTGTAATTTACATCAGAGTAGTTTGCCTGCACTGCTCCATGGTGGACCTTCAGATCCATGCTGCAGCTGCAATAGCTCAGATTAGACTGCTGTAACCCTTTATTCTCTTGTGGTCTTTTATGTTTTGCTTATAATACCCATCACAATGCACAAATCTTCAAGTTGGTGTAATTGCACAGTTGAAGATTACTGTTTGAGCTCTGGCTCATTTAATAGCAGTGGCCACAATTCTCTCAACATATGAGAAAAGCAAGAGTTATAGGGAGAAGCAATTGTACCAATGGATGTACTTTAGGGAGAAGAGGGCCTCCACGATGCCTAAGAGAGCCTGCAGAATTTGGTTTAGCACAAGCTGGGAGGAAGCAAATCTGTCGTTTCAGCTTGGTGTCTCTTTTTCTTCACATTGTATAGTCTCCATTTCAAACAACAGTTATTGAAAGCCTCCAAGGAGGGTCTGCGTGCTTGAAACACTGTGACCCCCTCCAACTGCAGGTCAACTCGCCTGCTTGCTTTTTCATTTCCTGTTAGAAGACAATGAAGACATCTGCTATGGAGATGAATCTTTATAATCTCTTAGATCTGTTTGGAGTCCTGTGATTCTGAATAGCAAGGCTGTAAATGATTGGAAGTGTTTCGTAGTAGTAGAGATTTTTAAAGGGGACACCCTCAGGTGACCTATATGAAACCACTGTTCAGGGGAAGTCAGATACTTGGTCCCCCTTGCTGTTTATTCCCTTGCAAGCTGTACTTTTTGCACAAGCCAGAGGTCCCCTGAGGCATAAAACAAATACATTGCTTATGGAAAAAATCGGGCAATTGGCTGAGAGGAAAAGCAGGTGTTTCTGTTCTAAATGGTGATCTCCCTCCCACGTTAAAGAACACAGCTTGAAAAATGGTAGAAGCTGCTGTATCAAGCTGCAAACTCTGAAAATTTGTCCATTTTAGTTAATTTAACTGTCTTTTTTTTGCCACTTGGCTTTAACAATGCAAAAATGGGATCCAGTTTAAAGAAAAGCTACTAATGGGGAGTTGTGGTCTTCTCTTTGTGGAGCATGCGGTTAGAGCTGCTTAAGTGAGTCCCGTTCCTGGCAGAGTGCAGCCCTTGGCCATCAGCAGGGCCGAGCGTTTGTCTGTCAGAAGCGGAAAGAGCTCTTACCTGCTCCAGCTGGAGAGGAGAATTGGCTTCAAGATTTTTCTAGCACCTGGACTGCATTAAGGTTTATACGTCCGGTTTGTCGGATGAGGACCCCAGGACTGATGCTTGCATAGCACCAAGAGCCACTTGTACAAACCTGTTTGGTTTTGCCTTTTCATAGGAAAGTAACGCAGTAATCGCAGCAGCGTTGCTGCAGCGGGTGAGCAGGACTGTAATAAAGGCTAACTTTGATGAGCAGGCTCTGAAGTGGTTGCGGGGGAGCAATGAAATGGTTTTCTGGACCCACTCCAGACCGCAGTTGGTCTCTACTGCCTGAGTATTAGCGAGATTGAAGGCCCGCACAGGAGGTGACTGCTCACATCAGAGACAAATTTGGTCAAACAGCTTCTTGGGAGGGTGGGGGTGCTCCTGTTTAACCAGAAGGGTTTGAAAAGTGCTTTGTTCATCCTTTAGAAACAGAATGTGCCCCCGTTTCTCAGAAAAGCAGGGACTGGGTATGAAACGGTTGCAGATACTTGGATTAAGTGTGCAGAGTATTGTCATAGCAACAAGAGGGAAACCCCCGCAAGGTAGGAAATATCAGTGCGAACAGGTGAAGGGAAGCAGGAAACTGTAGCTCAGAAGGGATAAAGCTGCTCCTAGTAATCCAGGTTCTAGGAGCAAAGCAATAAGTATAATTGAGTCTAGTGAGGGGAGAGTATTTTAAACAGCTTCCAGAACCGTCTGTGCCAGCAGTATAGCACAGCCAGTAGCAGCTATTTACCTATAATACTACCCCCCACCAACAATGTTAGACCACCTCTTCTATTTACATTTTTTCTAGTATTCCTCCACAGATGTAGATCTGTATTAAACTTGGCTGCTAAGACTGAGGGAAGCTTTTAGTAGAAGCTCTGGTTCTAAGCAAGTTGGAGAGGGGCTTTAAAGCGATGCAACATATTGTACCTGGTACAGAATAGCTGGTGGCAGCGTGGGGCCAGCATGTCGAAGGAAGTGTGTATGAGGCTTTTGAGGTGATATGCTAGGCTAATGCTTGCTGGGTTATGGAAGGGCTGTGGGAGGAAGGGAATGTTCCATAACTAGCTCCTGCATCTCGCAGCTCTGAGACAGCAGGGGTTGCAACAGAGAACTGGAGCAGCAGTAAGTACGTCTCAGATCAGTGTCACTTTCATATCATTTTAGGGTCTTGAAAGAATTTAACAGTGAAAAACAAGTGCTGGTGAGGTTAGGGAGCAGACTGATGTCTTCCCTCCAATAATGGATTTTCAGAGATGCACTGAAAAATTCATTTTACTATTTCACACAATCGAGTGCAATAGCGATGACTGGAGCAGCTGGTGGTACTCTGTATAACTGCCTCTTCCCTCTAAGGCACGAGTCGCAATGTGACCTGAAGTGGCGAGAATCTGCATTTCCACTCTGAGCCTAGCAAATAACTCCACACTGGCCAGGGACGTAGTAACATGATAACCGAGAACCAGAGTAAGGAACTTGGTCTGTGGGGAAACATGCATGTGATGCTCCGGTTATGAAGGAACTGCCTTACACCACTGAAAAGGTTGACGAGGCTTCCGAGGAAGATGGTTGATAACTACATGGAAGGAGCAGGTTAATGTCCCAAGACAGTACACTGTAAAATGGGTAATTTCTGTGCACTGCGCATTTTGGATAGCGGTAGGCCTGCCTAAATGAGGTTTTATGCAAAGCTCCTTTCAGCTGTGAATGCATCATTAGGTTCCAGGGTAGATGGTTAAATTGTACTATTGATTTAATGTGCAAGAATATTTGTTAGTGCAGTGAAGAGATGCAGCTAATGACTTCTGTTGGCTTCTTCAGATTTTAGTCTGGCATACGAGGACAGAAAAGCCTGTGCTGGTGAATGAGGGGAAGAAAGGATTCACAGATCCCAACGTGGAAATCTGACTGTGCATGGCTGAACAGAGACCAACACGAGGTAAGAGCTCATATTTTTGAACAGTAAAGAGAAGCAACAATAAAAAAGGAAAATACCAGACAATGACAGGAAAAAGATCTCTTTCAAATGTACTTTTCAATTTCCATTTTTCACATCTCTAACCTTCCCTTACAGCAAAACTTCTTGAGACCATTAGTTAACATTTTTTTATCTTTAAGACAAGATGCTAAAGGGGAAGTACCTGGTGAGAGGTTGGAGGGAAGAAGAGAAATCAAAGGAGTGAGAGTTTTGGCAGAAGTCACATTGTTAAAAAACTAAACCCTTGTCTAAACAAGAAGGTTGCCTTATTAACTGTATTAATATAGCTAAACCATAATGGTGAAGGATGTGGATTGATCCACCTGCACACACCTGAGGGAAGCTAAAGCAGTATCAGTGAAAGCATTTTTAAGTCAGCCAGAAGCTTTCACTGAGGGAAGAGTTTTAATTTATGTCAACATCAAAACCACACAAAGTCAGTGACAAGTAAGGGAGGGTGTGGATTAAACCCCACAGGAGTTATTTGTTTTCCTAAGGTGAGCATGTAGTGTCTTCTTCTGTGGAAAGGAGGAAAGAATATGCACATCAATGGCTGACTTCTTGCTCATTTGTTCATGCCCTGGCTTCTCACCTGTAATTACCTGATCATCCTGGTGCATTTGGTCTTCTGTATTTACCGAGTGCACTCTGCAGCTGGTTTGGTAGCATGAAGGATGGGCTGTTTGCTTTTATCTGCACCCAGATCATGTTGCCACTCTTCATCATTATGGGGAAAAAAATAAATGCACAACTCCCCTTAATTGGAGTGTAAAACCAGGCCTGGAAGGGAGAGTACATTGCTGCTTGTTCTGTTTTCCTCTCGAATACAGAGAAGTAAAAGCAGCAAAGGAAAGGGGTAGACTGGTATATTTTCAACCGTAATGAGCTCTCTTATAGCACATTCCCTCAGGCTAACTGGATGGAGCCCTGCCTGCTGCAGTGGCCTGCCTTTGCCGCCCGTTGGCAAGACAGCAGAGAAAAGCCTGCACTGCATATTAGCTGCGCTATATATAGCGGCTTTGCAGAGAGGCCATAGCTCTTCAGCGCTGTCACAACTGCTTTTCACCAACACCCAGTTGCCTAGCAGCAGTACTCTCAGATCTGCAATCCGAGATGGGTTTTGGGATAGTTCCAAGGGGTGGCAGCTAACTGCAGCGAGGCAGAAGGGTAATATACATGCTGGTTGTGTCTCTGTTGCAGAAGATTTCTTCACGCGCAGCCTGCAAGGCTCCTCTCCACAGCGTACAACCAGCCAGACATGCAGTAGCCAGGACCTCTGCTGACTTCCAAGAGTTTTAGCGGACTGAAAACAAGCAACACTGCATACATAAACTACCCGGATTCCCCTGCCCTTCCTCCTGGACTCTGAGCAGAACCAGACGCTTTGGAGGTGGAGAAAAAGCACAGAAAAATACAGGACTGACATCAACTTCAGTACAAGACCGGCTGCCTCACGAGATGCTCGGTTCGGGAGAAGTGCATGCAGGGCGTGATGCGCTGAAGACACGGGCCAGCTGGAATGGTAGTCTAGACTGAGAGGGCTGTTTTACAGGACCTGAAAGCAAGGATGAGAATGCCCACAGGAGTGTGTTGGCCCCTGATGACTTGTTTTTGCTGAGACACACGTACCTTGTGGCTATGTGTACAACAGCCTAAGCAGCTCTCTGTTCATGGAGGGGACAGCTGCCTTCTGAGATGGCGCCTTAGCCCTTAATTTTAAACCTACTTAAATCAGTGTTTATTACGCTGCACAAGACAGGAAGGTTTTGGGGGAGAGTGAGAAGCAAGGCAGGTTAGAACAAACCCATTAAATATATCTGTCCTCTTTGTATTCCCTCTCCTTTCCCTTTGTTAGTTTTATGGTTTGGAAGGCACTCTGACATACCTCTGTGTTCCTGGATGGAGTTATGTTTACAGCATGTGGTTCTCTATTCATCCACGCTACAATAACTGGAAGTGGGTTTTAATGAGATTGTTGTGGCCATATACAGTGATGCTTCATCCAGGCTCGGATCTTGGTTCTCTTTAGCTCTGAGATGGTTCATGTGAGCATTAGGTGTAGGATTCTCTGAAGGGTGCTCCTACATAAAGCCAAATTTCCACTCTTAAAAAATCAAGTTAACTGCTTAAAACTAGGGATTGAATGATAAAAACCGACTTTAGTGCATTTACCATTCTGCTGGAATGTATCCTTCAGCCCTAGCCCCTTTTTCAGGGTCATGCCATACTACTGCAAAGCTACTGGCGTGAAAAGCCACGCTTGGAGCAGTTGGAGAGTTAACTTCCGACGGACAGAGCAGCACCCTTGTAAAGGGGATCCTGTGCTTAGTGCTCTGTTTCTTCAGCAACTGGCTGGAGATAGGTCAAAAAACTATCTGTGTAGAACATTAGCAGCCTCTTCCCTGGTCTGGAACATCAAAGGACCTGGTGAATTGATGAAGAGGTGTTCTCTGATGAAACTGTATTTTATTTCTCAGTGAGAGACACAGGACTGAGCAATGCAGAAGAGGAACCTGGGTGCTACTACCCTGGTTGACTGTGTATTTGAGATTGACAAACTTGCTGAGGAAGAAAGTAAGGTACAACATACCCCTTCTCCCTACCTCCAGCCCTCAAAAAACCCAAACCTCACCTCCCCCTTCATAGTTGTTGTCAAACCTTTGATCAACTGCCACTGTCCCAATTCTTTCAAAAAGGTTTGAAGCACAATTTTACCTTTGAATTGAGGAAAAAATGTAATCCTGGAAATAGACTTGGTTATTTTTAACCCTAACACACAGAACTATTAAAGTGCTATAGATTTGATTGTTAGTTTCACAGTGCAGAAGTCTCCCCTTGGACTAATGACATTGTGTACTTCCTAATATTTAAAAAGAAATCTTTTTTTGTAAGTTATTTTCTCCTACTGTATATCAAAACCACTGGGGAAAAATTGCATTCTTTCAGTTCCCAGTCACAGAAGGCTTGCTACGTAGTCTTTACAAAAAAGTTCCTTTGGGTGCATTGGCTGAAGTTATACTTGGATAGACAGCATTTGATGCTACTGGCTGCTGGCTGCTCTGTGGGAACGGGTATTGTTATCTTGTATTAAAACAGTAGCTCTCTGCACTCCAGCAGATTTATTCTGTTATTGTACTAGCCTCCCAAGTTCACTTCAGTCTGCAAACCCTAGAGTGGAAAGAGACATTTTTAAAGGACTACAAAGTTTTCGTACAATTTAAATAGTTTCCAACTGATGTGCTCTCCTAGCTGCATGCTTTGTTTCACTAATCTTAATTCTAGTCCCTGCTGGGTTGCAACCTTCCCTCCCTGGAAGCAAATAGCTTTCAGAAAAATGCAAAGGATCGAGTCCTGAACACAGCCCTGCATATACGCTCCACTCTCCTCAGAGTCGGTCACACAAGCCTGAGCCCTTCCAACTTGCACAGAGGCTACTGTGGTCCTCACGAGCAGAGATACGCATGTTCGGTAAGACCAGCTCTGGCCACGACGGAGTGTATTACAGCTGCACTGTCTGTTCTCAGTTTTAAACAAACTGTATTTAAATTTGTTAAATAAAATTATGGTTTCTAAGAGCCAGAATACCCCGCAACTCCATTATCAGAGACAGTGCACGTTTGGTGTTTCTCTCCTAGCCTGAATCCACTGGTTATTGGAACAGAAAGCAGGGGCTGAGCGACTTCTCGGAGACTCTGAACAGATTTGCAGCTTGAATTTGATCTCTTCCTCTCCCTAAAGAGATGGCAGCTCCTCAGTGACTGCGGAGCTGGTGAGTTAAACAAACACATCATGTTTTCCTAAATCCTGTGTTTCTGTTTTGAGGGACAAAAAGAAAACAGGACCCACAATCCCAAGACTTCACAGCAAATTTAACTAGAAAGTACAGATGTGCTCTCCCATTTGCAGCTATGTATGCAACCCCTTTACCTCCATCCCAACCAAAATCTGATCCCTGCTCATTTTACAAGGGGGAATTTCATCTTTAGATGCTTCACAGCGAGAGCAGGGGTGGAGGAATCACTGTAAGACTAACTTGTCCTTTTCTCCTCTTGCACCTCCTCCTTGGGAGTTTCTCATTCCTGCCTGGCCTGAAATGTAATGTTATATTTAATAGACGACAAAACACATTTCACTTTTTAAAACTTTTTTTTTTCTTTTTGGGAGAGAGAGACAACCTCCATAGTAAAACTCAGTGGAAAAAAAAGCCCGAATTAAAGTCATTTGACAACCAACTTGGCTTCCAACAACTGCACAAGTAACGGCCTCTTTGCAGAATGAGTTGCTAAATTCTGCCTGGAAGCAAAATGGTTTTCCACACCTGGTTACTCACGTGTTCACCAACTATTTTCTCCCTATCTAATTATAAAAATGAGGAGGCCAGTAATAACACATTTTTTAAGTCACTGGAGAGCTGAGCTCAACTTTCAGTTCAGATGGCTTCAGTTCTTTCGCTCACTCTCTCTCTTCTGCCTCCAGCACCTTTTTACTCCCCCACATTCACCAGACGGTCTACAACATCATGCTCAACCATCCAGGCTGTGGGTCCTCAGTAGTGCAAGGGGATGAGCTTCCGCACCCATCTATGAAACAGCAGACTCTGGTTCCTTCAGGGCCCATTCTCTCTTCTGAACTTACTGCCAAAGAGCCAGTCCTTTACCTGGGTCTAGTGTAAATTAACGTGCCCAAGTGCCTGGGCCATCGTGACCCCAGACATGCAACCAGGAGTATTCAGGGTGAACCAAACATGGGAAAGAAGCTCTCATCAGTCCACGTACTGGGTCCTTCCTAAATAAGGTATGTCGACAGATTGTATTATCCGTCCTGCAGTGCGTTCTTCAAAAATGACAATCTGCAGAAGAGAGGGATATATAAAATTCCTTCATGCAAAGGCTCAGTTACTTTAAATATTTTTAGGAGGAAAAGGGATACGATCACAGCAGGGGAAGGAAGCATCATTTAAAGAGATCAGTCAATATGAGTCTGAACAGTAACTGTGATCCTTCAGCACCACACGATGCAGAAAATGAAGCAGCATCAAATCAGGTCTGTCTTGATTTTGAACTTGATGCAGTGTCTTGAAGTGTAGCTGCCATCCTCATCATGTCTTAATGGTTGTCAGAGCTATAGTCAGCTTTAGAGCAGCACCTTCCCTAATTTTCACAGATCTTAGGAGATAACAGTCTCCTTCCTCTCTGTTGTCCTGGTTTTCAGCTAGAGATAGGTAATTAATACACTATATATGTCTAGCTCTTTGGGACACGACTCAGAGCAGGATCTTTAATAACACAAACAAGCAAAAAGAAATCCCACCAAAGCCTCTCACCTCATTGCTCCCTTTCCATAACCAGGGACCGGGAAGGTAGAGTGTTTCCTGAGGCCCAATTTTCCAGTAGCGGCCCAGGTTCTGACCATTGACAAACACAACTCCTTTTTCCCAGCCCTAGAATCAAGACAGTACACAGAATTACTGATGCAGCGGTCTTGCCTGGTTAGCATCCCCACAGGACACTAAGTCTCCTTTCACACTTGCATTCTTTCAGGCCACTTTCTGCAGGTTTTCTGCTTGCTTTCCCCATGCAACTCCCTGAAGCCATGAACATTTAAGTAAGCCCTGTTGAACAGGAGTTATCCTTAATGTACTAATTAAAAGGATAAAGCTTTCCAAAATATGCAATTCATGAGTCATGCTTGTACAGGAAACTTCATCCTTTTGAACAGACATATCTTTATTTCTTCCCAGGCTTAGAATATCTCCCCTCACCTATTTCCCAGGTGACAGAAATACTGTATTGCTACTGACTAGCGTAATTTACAACAAAGCATAAATGGAAAAGTGAGCAGTACAATAATGACTGGCATGAACCTTGGCTCTAAGGGAGTGAAATCTGAGCAGGAAGTTTAATAATACTCGATATCTCATCTTCAGTTCTATGCAAGAATAGCAGTCTTCCACAGGAGGAAGATGTGAATGCTGTCATGCCATGTCCACAAAGAAGTGACTCTTTCCATATAACATTGAGGAGGTAGGGATAAAGCTAGTGCATCCTTTATTTTTTGTGCCCATTACTCCTCTGCAGCTAGAAAAGCAACAGCATTTGTGTGTCAATAAAAAAAGACGAACTGTTCGTTAGCAGCTCTGCACCATCAGTATTGCCCGTGTTTTCTTATCAGGATGACTACAGACTGAACAGAATGACCTGCCAGCTTGAGAAGACTCCTACACCCTCAAAATAATTCTTTCTCCGAGATCAGAGGAAGACTACAAAACTACAGACTACAAGACAGAGCTCGGTCAGAGCTATTACACAAGTGTGTCTCTAACCAGCTTTGATCAAGAAAAAATAGGGGCCAAATTAAAATAGGACTTGCCTGTAGCTTCAAGAAAGTGTCCTGTGGCTGATGCTCTATCCACAGCCTTCCGCGAAAAAAAGCCGGCCCGACAAAGTAATCTGGGACTGCACTCCAACCAGCAGCATGTCGCAAGCTGTAAGAGAACAACCAAACACAGCAGGGAAGCACCGGGCAGCACTGAGACACAACGCTGGTCTCAAGATCACTTCAAACTGCTGCTTACAATGGCGGATGGATGTTGTTACAACAAGGTTGCTGTTCCCTTGCATGCCAGAAATGTCAAGCAGTTGCTTTCTAGAGTTAGGGCCTAAAGGTAATATTCTTCATGCTGCAAAGGGATGAAGTGTTTATCTCCTGTAAACATTCAAGGCAAGCACCTAGCTGATCTCTCCCCTGCACTTAAGATAAGTGTACTGGTGATACACGTCTCGGTCTTTGTTATCCTATGCTTGCCACATCACTGATAGGCCAATTTCTGGTACAAGAAAAGGATATATGGGGCTATCACCATCTCTAATACTTTACAGCAACATAAAAATCTCTGCTTCATGTTGGCTGCTGAAATACCCATCCTTCTTCAGATGTGACAGTGCCATGGTGCAAGCTATAAATGCATGTGGCTTGCCCAGGCTAAAGGAAAACCTGCAGAATTTATAGGATTCAAAACAGACATTCCTGCCCGTGTTCCTACTGAGGAACACGAACACATCCTTGCAAGTTTGCAGTAATTAGGGGCAATCTGGCATTAGTTCTTACCTGTGCCCACAATTTCAGAGCAGGGGACAAACAGAAGAGAAAATAAGGAATGTAGAAGTCCCATAGAAGCCTTGAGCTTCTGTCAGAACACGTTCCTTCCAACCCTTACGAACTGCATCTCTTGGATTTGGGGAAGTTATTGATCCAGTGCAGCTTGACTGCTGCTGAATTATTCAACTAAAAGCCTGCGACAATTCTTTTCACAATACCGTGCGCTCCATCCTCCTCCGCAGTGACTGTAAGCTGATTGTGTTCCACTGCTACTGGTCAATTGCCAGTAACTGACTGTAGTGTTGACTAATCTTGCTTTTGTTTGGGCAAGGCAGTTCACTTGCTTTAATGTTCCTCACTGGAAATATTCCCCCATCAATAATAATCCTTGAAGTAGCCCCCCAGCACCTGGTAAGATTGTCCTTAGAAATTTCAAAATGGAGACTTTTTTTCTTTTAAAAGCCATTTCAGTTTAACACAGCCTCTCGAGAGAGAGCTGTGATATCTTGGGGGACGCATACATGTCACGTTCTGGTATTAACAACACAACTGAAAACAGTCTCTCTGGATCATGGCCAGAGTCCAGAGGGCATCTGTTGCCTTAAACGTTTGCGAAGGTTTTCTGTGTCTACTAACAGAGGCTCCTTGACTTACCCCTGCTAGATTTCTTTCTCAGTCTTTCTTGAATTCAAGCAAAATAACTTAAAAGAGAGGAAGCCATCTGGACTTGTTAATGTACTATTAGTAGCTTCCTCAAATTAATCCGTCCCTTGTGATTTGAATTACTAAATATATCAGCCATATTGCTAATTTTGAGAGAGACACAAGCTTCTCCAACATGTGGGTGTGTTGGGACCCACCCCTTTGGGTAAGCTGTGCTTTTACCTACCCGATCCAGCCCTGCTGCGCAGGCTGTGAGGAAATATTTAAATCCTCCACAGTGGGAATACATTTCACCCCTAAATAACGGTATGGATAAAGTGGCACCATTTTCTGCACTATTTCGGGCAAAGGTATCAGCAAGAAACTTACCAGTGCAAAAATCCACCTACCTACTTTTACCTTGTATTGCCTTTTTGATACATTTAACTCCTACCTATTAGATTTTGTACTGCTGGTAAACAGTTGGTTTCAAATGAGGAGGAAAAAAATTTTAAATCCCACAAACCTTTTCATGAAGCCAGGTTTCATCTCCAAACTGTAAATCTTGAAGTTCCTCAAGGGGGTTTTATTCAAAAAGATGTCACCAATTAAGCCTGCAAGAGCAATGGGGGTAATGAAGAGTTGAAAAACAGCTAAAGCTGATAGATTTTCCTGTTGGCATGCGAGAAACAGCAGGAGATGGAAAGCAGCCACATTCTGCTACAGAATTAGAGCCCATATGGTCCCATTGCTCATCCAGACTGAGTGGGGAACATTACTATACTTTGGCCTCTCCACCCTCTCCTTTGCTTCAACTCACCGAGCCGTTAAACACCCTCCAAGCAGAAAACATTGTTGGCACAGGCAGCAGATGGGGTTTTGTTGTTATCGTTGTTTTTTAGTTAGCTGTCCATGTAAAGATTTTTTTTAAGCAGTAGATCAGTTACTTCTCTAATAGGCACAGCAAAATATAACATGGGCAAGCACTTATGTCCAGTGTTGATCCAGTGCTTTCCATCCAAGGATCTTAAGACACCTTAATAAGTAATTTACCTTTAGCACTCTCTTGTTAGATAAAGTTATTCTCCACGTAGCAGGCAAAGCCTGGGTCCTAATCGAGCCTTCTAATTACAGGACTGCAACTGAGACTGCCTAAGCAGTGCAGAGGCTTTATGGACCTCTTCTGCAGTAAAATAAAATTAGTACAGTCACATGCCTAACTCCATTAGTCTATTTTGTATAGTTTTTGCACAGTTCCCCACTAAAATAGAATCCTGGGGTTTCGACCTCTTCCAGCTTCACAGTTGTATGTGATAGACTCAAACATTTTAGTAAATTCTGCTCAACAGGATGCAATTCATTCCTCCTGGTATTGTGTGAGTTTTTAAATGTTGTGATCCTCCAATATCAAACCCCCAGGGGAAAACACAGATTAAAAAAGGTATTTTCCTTCTCTCTCTCTGAAGTAACATGCTCACAGAGCAAGAGAAAGGGTACCCTAACATGACCTAGCAAGTCTAGAGCAGAATAAGATTCATTGATGGCCGTGGGTTTAGTTGTACCCCTATAATATAAGAAGCCTTAATGCAAGCCATCAGGCAGCCACTACTTTTCCTCTGCAATCACTCCAGACAGGTGGTGATGAACTGTGTTTCTTAACACGTTCCCTCCGTCATACCGTTTCCCACCGACTCCCAGATGGAAGTCTTGGCTAGCACTACGATAGCTGTATTGGGTCTTCAGTTTGGCTCTGTGTAAAGCACACAAGAAAGAGAGTTCTACAGGGTTTAAACTCAGGGAACTATCTAGGACGGTTTGAGAACAAAGAACTTAACTTACCTTTTCTCTGTTCATTCAATGCCAGGCCATAATTGACGCGACCGCGGTTCTCTACCAAGAGTCTTAGCTGCCTGAATCCCTGTTAGAACAAAACAAAAAAAAGGAAGAGCATCAGCTGGACCAGTGCGCAGCATGTGCTGTATCAGCCATAATGCTTGGTTAACACAGGTCAGTGGAGGTGTTTAAGAGGGGAGGTGGCACCAATACCTTTAGCAGTTGCAATTTATCAGTTTACTTTAAAGTTCTGGATTATGTGACAGAACAGTGTCCCCATATCTTTCAGCTACTGCAAATAGTTACGCCGCTGAGGAACTCTCAGCCTTTTCCTAAAAGTTTTCCTTTTTTCTCTTGGGTTTTTGAGTACCATTTTGATATCACCCACAGAGCCAGAAATGGAGTTTGACATAGTACAGGCTTATGTCATACAGCTCTCCCACAAGTCATGAGAACATCTGGTATCTCTGCCCACTCACCTGCTCCTAGGAGCCCGGCACAGCTCTGTTGACACGTGTTCAACCAATATACTAGTCTTATTGCCAACTTCTGCCGCGGTGAGACTACTCTCAGAGCTAGAGAGAGACGTTCCTCCTCATTTCATTGGAGACCCAAAAGGTGCAAAAGCTCCCAAACCCCCTTGAAACCTGCTTTATGCCAAGGAAGATGAAGCCTGCACGGACTTCATCTGCACAAGCAGGGTACCAGTGTTAAATGTCTACAGTTGGTGGGTGTGGCAGGAAGGCTGGCAAATTTTATGCAGCAAGGACCACACTGACATGAATTTCCTCCATGGAAAAGTATTCAAAAACCACTTCTCAATCACAAATAGTAACTTGGCAATGAAATCACACTGTATTTCACTAGGGAAATAGTGTCTGATTAGGGTATAACGACTATTGCCTGTGTCAGGCTACCGTACCAGCTAGTTAAATGGATTAGGTGGGAGATGCCTTCTTGTGAGCTACGCCTCTTTAGCGGTCTCGGTTCTGTTATGCACATACTATTGCTGTGAGCGATCTCCAGTTAGTTACCTGTCCTTCAGGAAGGGAGAGCTCCACTGTGTTGTAGTCCAGCTCACCAACATACATGGTGTTAACAAACACCTGCAGAACAGAGCACAAGAGAGGAGAGCAACTTCTCATCAATTATACCATAATCATGTGTTGCATAGGTTACTGAAGTTGTGTTTGGGAAGGAAATTGTCTCTATTTGAAACTAGAATTCAGCGTCCATAACTGTGCCACTAATTCAGTATAGGTGGGGAAAAAAAAAAATCACAACACTTCTCAGAGCATTCAATATTCTGATGTTTAAAGATGTTATAAGTTTTAGTAGACTAGAACCTCAAGCTGATTTACAGATGATAAGGGTTGGGGCTTAGCTGTGAACTGAGAAGAGCAAATCCCACTTCAGATCTAAAACTCCCCATTTTCCTTCGTGGTTGACCCATTTCCTGCCTAGCTGCCAAGACCAAAGCATTTACATCTGACTGCAGTTAGTCACAGTTGCCCTCTGCTCCTTACCTGTGCTCGGTCACGGACATGGTCCCTTGAATGCAGATGTCCACCACCAAATATGACAGTCTCATAGAGCACATATCCATATGACTGCCCACTGCTATCATTCAGATGCAGATTCTCCATGTTAATAGGAGACTCTGACTTAATGGGCTGCAAAGGAGAAACAAATTTAAGGGCAGAAGCGGCCTCTCAGCATCGACAGGCCACAGAAAGGCAATTCATGTAAGATAGGTGTTCCACTCTGCCGCAGGTTACATTTGCCCCGTGAGCCTCCAGAGGTCTGTTGCAACCTGAATTACCTTACAGCTCTATGAAAGCTACAGCAGTGAAGACAAGGTACCAGAAAAGGGAGCCAAGCACCTGCAAAACTGGAATTCCAAGAGAACAGAAGTAGCAGTAAAAAAGGTGAGATAAAAGATTTGCCTCCTTTGCATATCCTTGACAAAACATTCCCCGACCTTGTCCTCGTGGGATAACAAGCCAGTGCACTAATCTCCTTTTCCACCTAAGAGGTGATGCCTTTTAGTACTGAGATGCATTAAAATTGGTCGTACTACCTGTAAAAGAGATGGTAACACGTCCCAGAGAGAGATATATTGATGCAACAGGATTGCACCATAGGATGCCTTGCTTTCAATCATGGGAGGGAGAGGAAGAGGCTGGCCTGTGGTGCAAAAAGAAAGAGAAAGTTGGAACAACTATTTCAGATGCAAAAAGCCAACACAGATTTTAAGGTCCCTCCAGACCTCCTTTGGTCCTCCCTCCCGTCTTTTGGAAAAAGCACCCAGCCAGTCAACCAACCAGAGTCACAGGGCTCCAGCAGAAGGGCTAGTGTAAACAAGTCTCTGATTTCAAACACTATAGGTAGAGCAGTATTTTGGTTCTTGGATTTATAATTACCGATGATCATGCTGAACAGCTGTCGGAGCTTGAAAAATTTGGATGTATAGTCTCCAGCCTCTGTCAGCACAGCGTCGTAATCTGAAAAAGAAGCACATACATTTTAAAAAGCATACAGCAGCTCTGGGACAGCCTTCACGTACACTGTCATCAAAGAAGTAAAAGCCCAAGACACAATTTTTTTGGCACTGTCTGTGTTATGGAAACCTGTACACTTTTATCTGTGAGAATGTAGCTAGACGAGCATAGTGTTGCTTAATTTGGAGAAGAGCCACTCACCGAGGAGCAGCACACTTTCAGCGATCTAATTTGCACGTACTCAGAATTTCACACAGGATAAAGTCAACAGTTAACAATTTTAACAAAGGGCTGCTGGAGTGAAAAGAGCTTTATGGTACAATTTGACTTGGTAAAATTAAAAACCAGAACTGTATCTTGGATCACCATCTTTCCCTAGAAACAAGAGCCAGCATGGAGATAACATGAAGCAAAGTCACCATCTGCGACTTCTATTCCCAGTTCAGAATGAGGGGATCCTCCACGTCCTGGACCGGGTCTGGAAATAGGAAACACTAATGAAAGCCCCCTTTAGCCAGGCATTTGCTTCTGAGCTATGTCTCTCCATGACAAAGTGATTGTACCGATCATTTCTGAGTGCTTCTGTCGGCTGTAACTAGCCCAAAGGGCAGTCTGAGCTGCACTCTCGCAATAGGTGCATGGGCAAGGCAGTGAAAGAAAACTCACCATAACTGGTGACATCCGACTTGTATTCATCAGCCTCCAAAGCACCGTTCATGAAGCCAAAGTTGGTGCCTCCGTGAAACATGTAGAGATTGATGGATGCTCCTAATTTGAGGATGCTTGCTACAGTATTCACCATTTCTGTAAAGGAAGGGCAGTGCCAGGAAGGCCACAGACCAAGAAGCTAGGCTAATACTCTTCCAGTAACTCAAAAGTAGACACAAACATTCTGGTCCTTGTCAGTCAGTCATGCCTGTGTAATTACAGCGATTCATACTGTGATTTGTATTTTGCCCTCAGTAAGGGTACCACGTCTACTGACATATTGGGACATATTAATACATTCAAATATACCTCTTCCATAGGTGAAAAAGGGTAAAGCTCATGTACTTGAGCAGGAATTTTGCTTTTCAGCAGAAGAGCGGTAAGGACTACTCAATCAGACTCTTAACACACCAACGACCCAATTACAAAGACAATTGCAGGAGGAGGAGACAGTCATTAAAAAAGTCTTATATACCTCTGTTTTCACTGTACTTTAGATGTCCTGGAGGTTCTGGGGTTGTTGATTTTTTTTTTTTAGTATTTCCCATCCTTCTTAATGAGCTTTTAAACTAGAAAACACCTGATACTTTTCAGAAGGTGCTATACTTGCAAGAGGCTTAAGGTCACCATATTCCCACAAAAGGCAAAATAATCCTCTCTTAACGAGGAGTGTTTATTCACTAGACAAGTAATGTCGTTATGATGGAAGTTTCACAAAACTTGTGACATTTTTACAAAATGCAAATAAAGTCTTCACAGGATTTAGATTATCTCGGGAGGTGAAAGAGATGATGTAAACCACTGGGCTGTGTTTTTGAAATCAACATAGAGTAGCATGAGGGCTCAGGACACATTGACACTGAGATCTTAAGATGTTTGGCCCTCTGCACACCTCACAGAGTCCCTCTTCGGGGAATAAAAAGAAAAATACGTATTTTTTTAAAAAAGAGCTGCTGTTTACTAACACTACTAAAGAAAATCCAAGGCATGGCAATGTGACCCACTTACTTCATTTACAAAGAGTCACACAAAGCAAAGGTTACAGCAGGACAGAAAATTTAAAAAGTTGTCCGTCATTGTTCCGTGACTGTTTGTCGTGCAATAAACCCCACTATCTACACAAACAGTGTATGGTGCTCACCGTCTGCATCAAAGACGTAGTGAGGGCCTCCCCAGTTATCAAACCACCCGGTCCAATACTCCATCACCATCTTTGGCTGATCTCTCTGTATCAAAACAAAACCAAAGAGTTAAAATTAAATGCAGTTTTGCACTCATCCCTGTTTTCTAGAGAACCATTGTTCAAATGCAGTTGAGTGACCCAGTTTACAAGAGTGTTTTCTTCTCAAGCTGGCATAAAAAAAAAGCAGCTAAGGCATTCTGAATGAGTGAGGAACAAGATGCTGTGGGCCACCAACGCCCAGAACAGGCAAGCAAAGCAGAGAAGTACTCTGTTAGGCACAAAGCAAAAACCACGGCACACAATCAAGTGACCCCAAACAGTTCTGGATATTGTAGTTTGGTAAAGCTGTAGCAAAAAGACAAACCAACTGTCACTGTTTAGCTTCTGCTAGAAATACACATTTATAAATGTCTGCTTATCAGCTATGCCACTGGCAGCTGAGAGTTTGCAGGTGCACTGCAGCCAATGCTTGCCAAGGTAGGAACAGCAGACCTTAGCGGCTTAATGCCTTTTTAATGCCACATATGGTGTTGGCAGGAAAGAATTAGCCTTTGCAGGAATTAGGTCTTCATTAAAAAGGCTCTGCACACAGAGCAATTGCTTCCCATTTGTTACTGCCTGCCAGCTCCCTTAGCTCCTCTAGAATTCCACCCGGCCCCATCACACCGGACATGGCAACATGTGCTCAGCCTGGCTGGCACTCCCTCCTCACGGTATTTATTTCTAGTCAGGGCAATTTCACCCTTTATCTGATAGGGGCTTTATCTGATGCCACATGAAACGGCCAAGGTAAGTGGCATTGAGGAAACCCGTGTTTCATTAGGAGAAAACAACTGCAGGTGCCTGTAATCATCTAATTGTTCCAAGTTTGGACCAGCTCTTGGAAATATGTTTAATCAATGAATCACCAGTAAACTAGTTAAAGAAGAAGGAGTTCTGCTGCCTTCTGTTCATTTGCAGGATTTGGGGAATTTTGTAACACCTAAAGAAGGCGAAAGCACATGCAACAGAGCCTCTTTTGCCTCTACAGAAAAAGAAAACAAATTAAAGCCATAGGATTCAATGTTCAGCGTGCCAGCAGCAAGGTTTTCTTTCACAGTCCAAGCAAAAGCCAAGGGAAGAGATCAGAAGAGAATCGATCACGGCCAGGGGCAGATGTCAGTTGTTCACATCTTTCCAGGCTGACATTTGGAGCAAGCAGAGCAACAGGGAAAGAAGAGAACAGAGGATGCAAAAAGAGAAAGAACCTGTCACTAGAATACGAGGTACTGGAGATGACCGAAACACCCATCACAGTGTACCCTGAAAGAACTGCAGTAGACCAGCACCCAGCATTTGAGGACTACAGTTTTCAATCATGCTCTTGACGGCATCCACAGCATCAGAGTAAAAGAGTTTGGGAAAAAGACGACTGAACTTCAAGAGAGAGGTCTGACGATTGCAAAATAGGATGCTACTGGGTATCGACACTTGAAAGTGTGAAGAAACCTAACCCCAAACGGCTAAACACAAGCCACAGGGCACAGGTGAACAGAAAGCCTTTAAGAAGGTGCTGGATAACAACATACTTAAAACCTTCACTACCCAGAGAAATCATCTAAGTATTTTCACCGATTCCAAAAGGATTTGGCCTAATGAGAAGGAAGCCCAAACATTTGTTCAAAAAAAACCCTCAACAAACACACAAACCCAAAACTATCATGTTTTATTTCTAATGCTGTCCTGGAAAATCTAGGTGAACAAAGTTTTTCTGCATCTTACCTGTACCGTGTCCAGATATTTCAGTAGCCCAGGTTCCAGTTTCTGAAAGTTAACAGTGGCCAGTGCTATTGGGAAAAGAAAAGGTTTTTATTAATTTAGACACGTACGAAACACCTAGGAGACCATCTCCTTAGGCACCAGCCCAGAACAAGCTCAGGGGGAACTGGAACATCTTCTGAACCACCAATACAACCTCGTCAGAAATTTTCCATCAAAGTATTCACTTAGTATGCAGAATCTAACTGGACCGCAGCACACAGTGGAATACTTGCGGGCCATCTTTTTAGCTCTAACGTTTAGAGATATTAGAAAGAGAGAGCATCAGAGCAGCTCATGGGGTGTCACAAGCTTTAATTAGAGACTGTAAAGCACTTGGAGATCCTCAGATAAAAGGCACCACATAAAGGCAAACTTATTATTAGAAAGTCCTATCTGGATGCCACACTGATCTCCCAGGCTTTAGCTGCAGGAATCGCTACCCAGGCAATATCTTACAGCTTGTCATGTCTGTGGGGGTGGGTGAGAGAAACAACAGTAGAAGTGAACCAGATAGAAATTGTAATTGAAAGACTTATCTGTGCTTCTGCCCTGTGCAGCATGGGGGAACCGGCAACTAGTTTGTGTGTGCTGCATGTATAGCAAAAGTAGATGCATGATCTTCAGGCACCAGAATGGGAAGACCTGTAGGAGCTGATGGATTAGAAGACACTAACCTGGTACCCGTGCCCTAGCCCCGGTACACATTTGCACCATTTTCATACTTTTCTAGCCCTCAGTCACACTGATGATATTTCTCCCAAGAAACTTTGAAAATGCAGGAGCAATGATACAATTCTGATGATTAAAAATTGACTTCTTCCAAGAGAGCTGGTATCAAATCCAGCCCTACTTGTGTCAGAGCACTTCAAACAGAATACTTACAGAAGCAAAAGCTCACTTGTCAGTACTTATACCTCGATTTTAATAGGCTGACCTATGTAGCGTGCTGAGCTGAAGAATTTGGCACAGGCAAACGTGGTGGGAGAACAAAATCAAATGTGGGTTTAGCTTTGGTGTAATACGTTAGTTGGCAATCCTGAAGGCAAACACGCCCAATTCTGCTCTTCATGTAGACTAACGAGACACCATTGAAAATGGTGTAAAGGTGTGGAGAACCAGTCCCCAAAGCCTTACTCGTCTTTTCCACAGCAGGTAGTTTTCACATACACGCAGCTTTCCACGATGGTGCTTTAGCCGTGGCCTAGAGGGTAGACTGAGCTTTTATTTTGTCACCCATCAGCTCCCAGCAGGGCTGTACCAGGCCAGGTTAGAGCCACCTGGTCTGGGAGTCTTGCCACTGACTGTGCCCGTGACAGGAGGAGGATGGCAGGGGCCGCACAGGTACCCGAGACTGACCAAGATGTTTTCTCTACAGCATGGGACATCCCACTACACCTATGAGCATGAAGGGACCCACAATGACAAAAGCTTTCCTCCTCATCTCCTGAAACTGTGCTGCAACCACTGAATAAGGGCTACCATGCTGTAGTCTCGGGTCCTTCTACAACAGTTTTCTCTGCAGAGCACCAGACTGACTGCTCCTGGGCATTAACAGGAATCTACAAATGCTTCCTGGAAAGAAATCGGTACACTGCCGATCAACAGAACAAACAAAATCACAGAATCACTGCATTAATTTTCGACTGCAGTATGGAATCTTCTGTTTTCTTAACGCATTTCTACAGTGGATTTTGTTCTCCCTCCTTTAGCACTTTCCTAACCACCTTGCTGCCATTCCGCTTTGAGCCCTAGTTTTTCCACGCATCTGATTACTTGACGTGTTGACTCTAATGAGCAGATTGTTACGGCATCTAAGAGGCAAATTGTATCAAAGAGCTCTCAGCATGCAACACGCTGGAAAAGACAACTCCAGACAAGAACGAGCTCTGAGGCAGTAAACATTCCCAGAGAAGATGGTGAGGGCTAGAGAGGGATTGTCACACCAGCCCTGCTGCGTGTCAGCTCTCTGGCAGGGAGAGAGTGACTCTGTGTGGTCAAGGCTGAAAAGTGCTGCACACCAAAAAAATAGAATTGAGAAGACCACCATACTGGTGGTCCATGGACTTCAGAGTTATTGAATTTGCCCCTCTCATAACTGTGATATAAAAACAAGAGGAGGAAAAAAAGGAGGGAAAAGTCTTTTTCTTTAATCACCTCCATGCCTGAGATTAGTAAATTAACAGTATTTATGACAATGATGACAGGAGCACTCAAAGTCTGCACCCTGCAAACACTTCATTCATGGGAGCATTTACTACGCAGGCAGGCAACTGGCAGAAACACAGGAGAGATCAGAGGCCAAGTACGTAGTAAATCTCAGCTGAACTGGATCTGGAAGTCTGAAAATCAGTATCACACTATGCCCCGCACACTCAGATTTAGGGCACAGTGGAACTCAAACAGCTGTACCTCCATTTCTTCACAGTGAAAAGCAGGAAGGGTGCTAAGCAACATTTTTAAACACTTAATAGAATTACACTTTTTAAAAGGGAAAGGGAACATGGACATCGTTTTCCGTTATGCATGTCTGACACTCTCCTTCACCTACCTACCAAAGGTTGTACACCCCAGAGCAAGCTCGCTGAGAAGACAGGGCTGCCCTGCAAACTACTGCTAATCTTACAGAATGTTAGATTTCAGAATCAAGGTTTTGATGGACTTTTTTCTTCTCTTTCTAAGTGCAAAGCAGGTATCTTAAGAATAAGTTATTACTATTAGTAATTGCTGAGGTACTTGTTTAGTATATATTCAAATGAAGCAACAGGAAGTAGTATTTTCAGACTTCTAATCTGGTGAAAACAACATCAAGAAATGCTAGGTGCTGCCGTCTCTTGACTAACCTCATTGGGAAGTACAGATGCCCAATACGAGACAGAAGGCAGCAAAGCATTTAGTCTGCACACACTTGATGTCCTCCCCATGGAGGAGTTACACCTTATGTTGAAAAAACCACTCCGCCTTTCTGGGCAGGGCCTGGGTTTGGTCTGCGTGTGTAGCATCCAGCTAAGGGGGTCCCTCCTCTGTGGCTGAAGCTCCTACCGCAAACAGGGTACAGTCAATGGGGGCAGCTGAGCGACTGCAGTCTACTGCTCTCACTCATCAGCTGCCCCAGACAAAGAACACGGTCTTACCTTGCTCTCCTACGAGCACATACCTCCTTCCACCAAGCCAAACGACAGCCCGTTCTTGTTGTCTGAGGTCATTAACAGTTCCACAATCCCTCTATTTAACAGGGCCTAAATTAAAAAGAGGAAAAGCCATTGTGTTAACAGCCTGAGTTTAGTATTTGTCAGGATATTAAAGCATTAAAGTACATTATAACCTCCTCTGGGGATAGCTTGAAACTGGTAGTGGCTTAGTAAGAAATATTATTCCTGTGACATCTCCCATTCCTCCTGAAGCTTCCCTGACTACTTTTCCCAGCTTAAAGACAACTGAAAAATCTTATTTTGTTTTAGAAAGCTGGATCGATTTCTCACTGATGCATCAAACTTCAGGATTTTATCTTCTTCTTCTGAGATCAGTTTAATAAATAGCTTCACAGCTTCCCATCAAAAGACTGCTTCAGGTGGAAGAAGAAAAAGAAAAGCAGCTCACCCTTCCTGACTAACAACGGAGGCTGAAAGGAGAAAATAGCTGGTTTGCCAGTGAATGCCATCACAGGACAACTCAGGTACCTATGATCTCAAATGGTCAAGTCTGAATGAATGTACTGGTTCTTCAATATCACAGCACTGTATGAAACAGCACTCTAAGGTTTTTAAAATGCATATGCACACACACGGTTCTTCCCATTAGGATTGTTTTCCTACAGCTGGTTTTTTTGGTGTCTGACAAAATTCAGCTACTGAGGGAAGATGAATTTCTAACAAATTTTATTACGATAATTCTTTGAGCACTGGATTAATACTAAGTTTCTTCCCCTCCTTTTGAATGTAAGTACGAGATGGAGAAACGGCAGGGAGCTGCCACACATTGAAATGCATTAGAGGATTTGAGGGTGCAGCAGACAAACCAGGAATAGAAACAACATCTGAGGCAGACACAGGTGCACGCTCAGCTAATCCCAGCTCGTGTGCCGAGGGGGGTGTCGATACACCATTTCATGGCCTTCAGGTTTTGGAAAGCAAAGGCGCTGCACCCAGAAGAGTGAGATAAGGACAGGGATTTCACGTTTTGTGTGAGCTGTGGGTTTTTTTAATGGGTGCATTAATTCTAGGAAGATTGCAACATTGTCATAGATGGTAGATGCAAATGTGAACCAGCTTGCCACATTAAAATTCCAAGGCCCAAACCAGAACAAAGACTAGGAGCTCCACCTCATGTTAGATCCCGCTCCAACCAAAAAGGACACCCTGCAAATCTTGCTTTCCCACATTTTCATCTTTAACCACTATAATACACTTTCTCAGATCCAAGTTGCACACAATACCAGAGTATGACGAAACAGTACCGCAAAAATACAGCCACAGGCCTGGCAAGGAAATATTATCTGTTCTGACAAGTCTGTGAAACATCGCAAGCTCTTTCATCACAGAGATATGGAAAAGGGAGCACCGAGTCGGCACGTTGTTCAGACACAACAGAGTCCCTGTTCCCCGTTCGTTTAGGGCTCTGAAAGCCACTTGCTTATATGCTTGCCACTGGCGGGACATAGTGAAGGAAACTATGCAGAGATAGCAGACAGTTTTGGCATTATCAGTTCAGATTGGCAATTAACTCTTTAACTTGCTCGTATGTACACTACCTATTTAACCTTCTAAGTAATGTAAATCACTCCACCAGACGGAGTTAGTGCGGGAGCAGGCACCGCTCTAAGCAGATTACGACTCCTGCCACATGATTTATTCTGTTGAAGAGCCTCTGTATACCTTGAGCAATAGGAAAACCTGAGCCAGAGATAACCTTGGGGTGTTCAGGGCACACGTGGAGTACGCAAAGTGTTTCAGAAGGATCTGATAATGCTGTAGCAGAAGAGCAGGGAACATGCAATTTATGGCACATGCTGACATACCACCAGATGGGTAACGTCTCTCATGCGCAGCACTACTTTTAAGCATTCAGTGAGAAGAAATCAAACCATGAACCTTGTAAGTCATGCTGCAGAGCTTGTTAACTGTCTGCCTTGCAATGGTACTGGGTGTAAATGAACAGGTCAGACTCAGGTTAGATCCACCAGGATAATCCAGCTTGCCTGGGCACTGGCCAACTCTTTATCATTCAGTTCAGAGGGAGGAGCCAGGGCAAAGTCTAGTCTCTGTCTGACACAGGTAGTGGAGGCATTAGGCAAACTAACCTGCCTGATGCTGAGCTCCAGAATACACAATTTTAGGAGTGTGATGGCGGCTTATTCCCATAAATCTTCCTCCCAGGAAAGTCAACAGAGACAAAGAGAAACCTTTCTCTAATGTGGTCCAAACTAAGGAGATCAGGACCAGCAGGAGACAGCTTCTTCAAGGCCAGCTATGTACTACAGATACTCCCGCATTTCCCTATCACCCTCTTCTCTGGAAGAGATAAGAACACGGGCTTATCAGTATTGAGAGGGTCGTAAACCATCTCTTCCACTCCAGGAAGAAACATCAAGGGAAATGCAGCTGGATTATGCAATGACGCTCTCAAGGGTTTCTGAAGCCATGCTCAAAAGTTACTCAGAAGAAAGAAAATACTATAAGGAAGATGGTGTGTGAGAGAGATTCACCGCAGAAACAAGTAAATGTGCCAACATTACCATTTTAACATAGGTCATGTAGTGTGGGTCTTTGGCATAGGAACCATATTCATTCTCCACTTGCACTGCAATGATGGGACCTCCTTTCTTGTACTGTTGGGAACAAAAGGGAGAAGTTGTTCACCATGATTTCTAATCAGAGGGACCGAAATCACAGCGGCACTGGCTTGCAGGAAAGATGCACGAGTCTCAGACGCACTCAGCTCCACCCTCTCATCCTCCCAAACGGCTAGATCTGGAGAGCTGACAGACAGCTTCAGGCCATACTGGTTCCTAAAGCGAAGCTGGTAGATTTGATATTGCTTCAGCCAGCTGCCATTACACACAGCTCACACTCGTCTGTGCAGACAGTCTCCACTTGTGGGCAGAGAGGGTAATGGATTGCACTTGCCTGAAGAGGGACGACAATAGGCATTAGATGATCAAAATAGGCATCCACAGCTTCTGTGAAGCCCTTGTACGTTGTCCTCAGTTGCATCTCTGGGTCTTGCAGTAGCCAGCTATGAGAAAAGCAGCAAACAGAATCTGTTGGTCTCCTGTCTAGTGAAGGCTGCCAAAGGTAACACCACCCACCGACATCAAGTCACATCTGGGCAGGAATCATTGATCTTTCCGTGTCACTTGGCTAGCCTGCATGCAGGTATGGACAACATCATGAGTCAGTGAATGACACCACGTGAGGCTATCTACTGCTCACGCTTTTAAATGAGTCCAGACTGCAACTGCCAAGCCGTTCCCCTTCTTCTGTATTTTACGCCTAAGCTTATTTCATTAACTTTCCCAACAAGATTTCAAGGGCTAAACTTACCACTCTAAAGGTTACTCTGGAATTCCTGGCATCCCCAAGGGCACTCTACAACCAAGCGCTCCCTCATAAAACCTCAATCATCACTCAAAACAAAGCTTCCAATGATTGTTCCTGTGGTTTCTACTGATGGTTTACAAGACCTCGTTCGCTAGTTTGGGGTTAACACAGAAAAGGACAATTTGTTTAAGAGCAGAACAACGTAGTGCTATAATAATTTAAGTGGAGTGAGCTTGTACCTTCCTTGTTTCTGCAAAAGGAAGCATTAACTAATAGTGCTTCCAGAGGTCTGAAAGACTCAACTCTTGTATGCTATATGCAGCTCGTTGGGCTTATAAAATCACCGCCTCTTTATCTGTAAAAGGAGAATAGTACTGTTGCTCTTTATCAGAATCTTTTATCTGTCCAATAAAAAAATGCATGGTGATGTGGCAACAACTGACAATATGCGCACTTGTCATAATTTAATGCAGAGCTAGCTACTGCCTCTGCTCACAAGTAGCCATGCTCTCATGGTAAGTCCCTGACAGACCTTCGCAGTTCTGCGTCTTAACTCTCCGACGCAAAAGGCAGGGCTTTCTGAAAAATGAAAAGATTAAAAGAAATAATCCCCAAATTTTGTCCGTTGTCTCCACTGAGGTTTATGCTCTGTGAAGATACAGAAAACAAGTGGTATGTAACCTGGCAATAGTTCCACTGGGATCTAGTAACCAGGCAAGCCTCATGCGGACGATTCAACTCGGCTCTCAAAGCCTCTCACCAGCAAGCTGTGTGCTTTAGGACAAAATGCAACAGGAGGCTGGAAAAGTTATGGCTCTTTATTACTGCCAGCCATATAGTACATATGTTCTAGCGGGACTTCTAAAACGGACCTGAGATGAAGCAAATTCTTACCTCAAGATGCAAACACTACTATTCATATACAGACAGTCAAGTTGCAACAGCAATAGAAGAAGGGCTTCCCCAATTCTGTTTTCTTGCTGTAACAATTATGCCATAACACAATTATTATTTTAAAGAATAACTGCTCAGAAAAAGTTCTGGTTCCAGGCTTACTCTCTGTACTGCTTAGGACAGCTCAATAACATCATGGGTCTTCACCTACTTTGGGGACACAGAAAATAAATATTCCCATCTAACAGCCAGCCATTCTAAATCTTCGGAGGAGGCTCAACTGTATGATCAGGGGTTTGGGGGTTTTTTCCCACGGTCCCCAGCACGTGCCTCAGCTGAACTATTTACACACTTACCTGGGCAGACCACCAAGGTCCCACTCAGAGCAGATATAAGGTCCAGGACGCAGTATCACCCACAGTCCATTTTTAGCTGCCAGTGAAAGGAAGGCCCTAGAAATCCAGACAGCGTAATTATTGCCTGACCGCAGAATCCCTACTCCATGCACTCCAAATACACCAATCGCCATGATATTTAGGTACCAGGAGATAATTGCTTGATGAAGCAACTATACTGGATTGGTACTAAAACCTCTAAGTTCCAGAAAGCAGAAGGAATGAGAGTCTCCATTGCCTGATCGAGGTACAGGCTTTGCTTTAGAAGCTGGCAATGACATCTTCATCCAGAACTGACAAGCACACCCTCCCCTCAGCACAGGAGTATTTAATAACAAGAGTTGTCTGTACCACATACTCTAGATCCAGATTTCGGCTGAAGTCAAACTTCCCTCTTTCTTGTTCATGAAGGTTCCAGGGCACGTACCTGAAATGCAGAGTTAGGGCAGTGGAGGTGAAGGGCTGAAAAGGGCACGGCACTCATGAAGCACAGAGAAGAACTCTGCACTCCCTTTGTTAGTCAGCAACAGATCCAGAGATCACTGCGCACACTTACGTCGTGAGGGTGTTTAAGCCGCATGCTTTCATCTTCAGCATGCGGTCTTCCCAGTACTCCCTGGGGACTCGGAAATAGTGCATTGAACCCCCAAATATGCGGAATGGCATGCCTTCCAGGAGGAACTGTGCGTTTTCTGTCTGCAAGCCTAGGGTCCTTCCCCATAACCGCAGAGGGATCAGCTCGCTCCAGTTAAACCTAGAAGAGAAAGAGAGACATATGAGCACCCAGTCACCAGCAGAGAAATCTGTCCCCTTAAGAGAGGCTGCTCATTTCACCCTATCTGTAAGAATCAGCTCTGACCTTCCTACTTCTTAAGTAAGCCATGCTCTTTGTCATACGGAGCATATAGATTTTTCAGAAGACTACAAAACTGATGCAAGGTCTGCCCAAGTTGTGCATTTAATACTCGTTTCACTAGCAGCTTCCATGCTGAATGCCCCAAGCCACTCTGCCATACTCCACAACTGCAATGTAGCACTGCTCAGGCACAGATCGTGAAACTACCTTGCTGGAAATACAGGACAGGGAAGTTTTCACTGACAATACTAGCAATTGCTTTCATAACTTATGGAATTTAAGATCTCCCTCTTTTGCAGTAGGATGACACACACTGGCTGATTTCCAGATCCTCGCTCCAGCAGCAGCTGCATTTCAGTATTGCTACCCTGAACGTCTTAGGGTTCTCTGATACCTTCCGACTCCATGTGTGGAAACACTAAAGACCCCTCACCTGTTCACTGTGAACGGAGAACCTTTTCCTTAAATTAAACCCCTGGACTACATTCATCACTCAGGAAAGATGAGGTCTGCTGTCATCACAAGCTTACCTCTGCCCGCATTACTGCTTGTATTAACCCCCTAATATGTTATTTGCCAAAAGAACCGGAGCAAAGGAGATACCAGGTTCCAAAACACTTACCAGCTTCAATACTCATGCCACCACAGGCTCCACTGGGATCAGTTCCTGCATGCAAGAAACTACTTCCTATTGCCTTACGAGGCTCCCCAGTTCACTCTGGCTGAACCAAGAAAAGGTTTTATCAGCTAGCCCAGATACAAAGCAGTTACACTGTCTCCATCAGCCCATCCCAGTCCCACAACTCTGAATACACAGAAGAGTTAAGACAATAGCAGCTTGTTCCTCTGAGACGTTATCACAGCCAGATGCAAGGAATGAATTCCCATCTCAAGAAAGCAAGAGCGGCCCACACATTTGAGAGAAATGTCACATTTGGAGAGGGAAATACCTACGCCTCCGGCTGTTTTCTATACTACGTGTAGAGCGGGTACTAGCAGAGGGTGAGGACTTGTCAGGACTCATGGCTTACAGGGACTGCTAACCAGGAGCCTGCGGCAATGACCTGTCCTCCAGCACAAGGCAAGGAGACTAGAAGGGAACTAAATCTAACGCTTCTGGGATACTGCACGGGCTGGCTGACAAGCGCACAGGGTACCTGTAGAGCACAGCATTCTCACAGGGCTCTGAAACAACCGGCAGCAGGCATGGGTAATACCTGGAAAAGGAAGTCTACATTAGATATCGACTGCCTTCAGCCAACGAGCGCTCGCGCGCATTTATTGTCAAACCATTTACAAAAAATAGTGCTGAGCAAAGAGATAGTCATGTATCCCATTCAGCAGGTGGTGCAGTAATAACGGAGCTTTTATGAAGACAGTGCAGCTCAAAAGTAGGAGAAAGAAGCACAAAATACCTAACCACCACATTTAAAGGGTGACTGCCTGAACAGGCACAGGATGAAAAACGCTCATCTATGCAAGAAACCAGGTACAGTCAGAGAACGACGACGTCAGGCTAGGAAACGGCAGCGTTGCTCCCAAGGAATTGCGATGGATTTTACCAGCAGGGGAGGTGGTTCTCAATCCACATGCAGGATAGCCTATGGCTGCCTGCCCCTCTATTCTACTAGAACTACATCTTGCACAGATTGCAACCTTTGCAAAGCAGATCCCAAAACAGCAGCTACGTCTACTTCTATTGCTTGGTGGCAAGCCTGAGGCGGAAAGCTCAAAGGGGTCTGGAGATCCAAAGCTCCAATTTTTAAAGATCAAGTTGGAAAAAACCTAAGTTTCCAATCTGTTTCTAAGCTAGGTAAAGCCCTGAATTGCCTCTGCACACAACAGCTCTGCTAACTGCCACTGGTGCCAGAATGAAGGCTGTACACAGAGAGCATACGTAGCCAGATGAAAATAAACAAATCACTTAAGCTCATCTTCTTAATCCTGGGCATAACTTAGGTGGCAAGTTTCCATCAAGTTTCCTACCTTAAAACTCCCTGGCTCCAGTGGTTTTTCTCAGGAAGAAGGACTGGTAGGAAGCTCCCAGGCTCCCGATATTTTCAACACATTACCCTGGATATCCTGAAAGCCACATCTCTCACTAGGATCGGTTCAAGCCACTTCTGAAAAACACTCCTGTGACTCAGCAGAGCTTCATCCTGTTACCCTGAGCTGGATTTCCACAGCTCAAAGCCCACCTGGGCTCTGGGCTTCCTCTTGAAAGCAATGTGTAGCTCCCAGCATATTTTTTTCTCACTTCTATAATGACAGCACAGGTTGCAAAGAATCTTTTTTTTTGTCTTTGCTAAAGGTTACTGGCCTACTTTGTCCCTCTGTAGTCATTTCCTCCCTGCTTCGGGAAGTCTCATTTTTTGCAGAAAAAATAGCATTAGATTTCCAAATTCCCCCGGAACAGAAGCTTTGGAATTGGGCTGGACAAGTTAGTCCTTAACGAAACAATCTGTCCTTATAAGGCGTTAACTGAAGTGCAAAACAGTCCAAGAGGGACAGGTAAGTCGCAGTTAACTGCTAAACCAGACAGCTACGCTAAGGCATTCATGCCTGTGAAACAAAAGCCGAGCTGAAGCCCTCTCTGCATGAGATAACAGATTTAACTTTGGTTTTGGTCTACCACATAGCCAGAACAGTGGGGAGAAAAAGCTAACTGAAAAGAAAAAGAAAGTCAGAACAGGGGAAAAAGCGTGGAGACCATTAGCTTGCTTTGCCAATCCTAAAGGACGCGCTTCAGAGGACAAGGGCCTTCACAGTTAATCCCTAAGCTCTACTTAGACCTGCCTCAGAGGGCTTTGCTGTTTATTCTGGGCTTCCTCTGGCCAGAGAAAAGTGAAAGCTTTGAGTCGCCTTCACTCACGGCTGGCTGTCTTGTGGCAGCTGAGGTCCTGTGTCCGTCAGACAAGGCCCAGGCGCACATCCAGCGTGGCTGGGATAATGGCGGCTGCGTTGGGTGCTACGGTTTATTCTCAGGTGACCCGGGCCACGGAGAAACACACTGGGTGCAAACGGATACGGTGTTCTGTGGGCACACTCTCACAGCAGACAGACGTCTGTGCTTTTATCAGGTATCGGTTTGCAAGAATCCTCTGCTAAGAACCTATGTGGCACAAACCCAAGCCCAGCTATAACAGAATTTTGCTTCTAATTAAGCAAAGATTTATCAAGGCTTCTCTATAGCTTGGAGGATCGAGTAACTTCCTACTACAGATTTAAGAACCCATTATAAAATATCCAAGTTATAAAAAGGATCTGAGCGGTAATAAATAACTACATCTTCCCTTGCCTGAATATGATCTCTAGTGCCTTGCGGTCAGGGCCTGAAGAGCTCCTGTCACCTGGCATGGAGAAGCCACTGTGCAGACACACACCTCTGGCTACGACACGAGAGACGCTCGTCCAGGAAAGAGCATCGCCCCGAACGCGAACGGGCTGTAAACCCCGCGGGGTTTAAGCTGGAACCTTGAGTAACTCCCTGTTGCCACAGGTGGGCTACAGAGGAACGGATATTGGCCCGGGGCGTGCAAACAGCACCAGGAGAAGGTCCACACGGTTCTGAAAGGAGAGGCGGACACCAGCACACGCCGCAGCCCCGGTCTCCGGGTACCGCGCTGCCCCGGGAACCCAGACCGGGCAGAACCAGACCTGGGACAGGCTGGAGCGAGAGGGCAACAAGGCTCTGGGGCGAGCGCGTCGGAGACGCCCGCGGCAGGCTGGGAGCCGGGTTCGGTCCGACGGGGCCAGCCACCTGCAGACGCGCGGAGCTGCGGCGACGGAAACCCGGCGAGGGCCCCGGGCGGCAGGAGCAGCGCCGGCCTGGGGCAGGACGGGGCTTCCAGCGCCGGCCCCTCCCGAGCCCCGCGCTCTGTGGCAGAGGGGCCGCGCACCGGGCGCGTAACGCGGACCCCGCTCCCCCGGTAACCGCAGCCCCCGGGCTCCCCTCCAGCGCAGCCGCTCTCACCGCGGACACCGGTGGCGGCG
>Ga0065711_1000195_pt1 | contig 113091 bp, 56 predicted proteins | sample Hoacrofraction12_FD_59098 | JGI IMG/M metagenome (GOLD analysis project Ga0065711, IMG submission 59098) | Hoatzin crop microbial communities from Cojedes, Venezuela - Epithelial fraction 12 v2 (version 2) | ecosystem: Host-associated > Birds > Digestive system > Esophagus > Crop | place... | reverse complement strand
GGGGGGGGTGTGTGTTAAGTGGCAACGCAAACTTCTTTTCTATTGTTGCTCATCTGTGTGCTTTAACCCGCCGCTGGTGCCATCTCCACTTGTGTTTGAGATTGGCCTTTACTGCAGCTGGCACCAGGTTAGTCACAGATGCTATTTCCATGACATCAGTATCAGTGCAGCGGGAGCTGGGCAGACATAAATACAGTTCGTATAATCACATGTACAGTCATCTTCAAGTTCCTTGCCCTGCAGGACTCAAAAATAATATTTATGAAAAGTTCTAATATTCATCTTGCTTAAAAACAAGACACAAAGAAACCATAGAAAATATTTTGAAAAACTGTGTTACTGATTATTTTACACAGCCTGTGTATTTTGTCATTAGATTGCTGTTTTCCATAATTATTTCTTAACATTTTGCATTGAACCCATTTTATTAATTTCCTCATGTGTCTATATTGGGACAAACGCTATTCTCAGCTGTATTTGTGTAAATATGTAGCTAATGGAATTACCCTGATCTCACAGCACTGCAACAGAGGACAATTTGGCTCTCTGTCTACATAGGCATTATAGCTAAAGCCTGACACAATGATAGAACTGCATCAGCACATGAAGGCTGCTTAACACAAGGTAGACCCCAATATAACATTTCTAATCTGCAGGTTATAGCTTCACTCTAATAGTGTGCCTTATTCAAGATAAAAGAACAAAACATTTGGTGCTTTATCACCCGTATTACAGCTGAGTTAGTCTTTACAGAAATGTTAAAAAAACCAGACGTTATTAGCTGCATTCTGTTGAAAAGGAACAGCTTCCAGATGTCGACATTAACATCTAGACACCCGGAGAAGACAGCACTGGAGAGCAATGAGAACATCTCAAAAAGAAAGAATCAGTTAACTAACTCCTTTCTCATTATTTTGGAATTCAACTAAAAGTCTGCAAAGAGTCTGGCCCCATCCTCCTGACACTCACCCTTAAGATATTTATAAGCATTTATAAGGTCCCCTCTCAGCCTTCTCTTCTTCAGGCTAGACAAGCCCAGCTCCCTCAGCTTCTCCTCATAGGAGAGATGCTCCAGTCCCTTTATCATCTTTGTGGCCCTCCGCTGGACTCTCTCCAGCAGTTCCTCATCTTTCCTAAACTGGGGAACCCAGAACTGGACACAGTACTCCAGATGGGGCCTCACTAGGGCAGAGTAGAGGGGGAGGAGAACCTCCTTCGACCTGCTGGCCACACTCTTCTTAGTGCACCCCAGGATACCATTGGCCTTCTTGGCAACAAGGGCACACTGATCATGGTTTACTTGTCATCCACCAACAAATTAGTTTGTTAATCATCTAAACCAAAAAGAGTTATAAATTGAAATATCATTCATATTTTCCATTTTTTAGATTTGACTCTGCCCTAGCAAAGATTATACCTGCTCAAAGCAGACTCTACAGTAGAGCAACGGAAGTCATTCAAATGCAGAAGTGTGTCCCATATTTGTATTCCCCAAAACTCAGCATACAGAAGTCTTTTTTAAAAAGAAAGAGGTTCATCTGAAACTATTTTTGGGGACTAGGAGCTAAAAGATATTTTTGAATTCATTGTTGCTTTCTCAAAGAAATGCACACTATTGTAATCTGACATTCATTTATCCAATTATAAGAATTAAGGTTAGGAAACATATGCTAGAACAAGCAAGCAGTAGTTCTTGTGCACATGTATTAAAAGCATGCAAAACCCCCTTCAGCCTAGAGCCTGATGTGTTTAGGGAAATAATAGACATAATTAAGTTATCTGCCATAAGGTCTTCACTGAAGAGGTTCATGCTGTGAGGATTTCCATGGCAACTACTTAAAGTGATATAAGCGTTCATTTTTGAAATTGAGAGCCCAGGGACATGATCAGCTACAGTAATAATACCACGTAAGCTACCTAAACAGAGATGTTTTGTTCAGGGCCAAGTAAACTAACTTTTCTTTTCACCTGTGGGAACCCACTTCAGAATCATTCATTAAGTTAAAAAAATCTTATGTTTTCTATCAATTTTTTTACAAGAAACAATAACGAATTTACCTATGCACATATAGCTGAAATAAGGAGTTCCTTAAATTACCTAGTATACAGTACATCAGGTAGCCTATAGAAAGTCTACATGAAGAATATTATACCAAGGTAAGCCCAAAGAGGCACCAAATCAGATTTTGTAGAACATTTCCAAGTGCATTGAAATTCACCCGCAAAGAGATTCCAAAGAGATGACAAGTGCTCAGTGGTCATTAAAAATTTTTTAAAAAATAAGTACTTACCAGTATATTGAAGCTGCTACAACAAATTGAAGTTCTGGTATGATACAGCAGCAAAAAGGAGAACCTAAATGAATAAGCATTGGTGCAATGCGGAAAAAAAAGAATAATCTGATACGTTCCTAAGCAAACACAAAACTGGAGCAGCCAGATCCTTCATACCTATTTCCCTTCCCTCCAGGTGCAGTCTTGATTTTACCAGGCATGAATGAGTTAGGGGCAGAAATTAAGCACACTCTGCCAATCCCAACCTGCAGACTCTTTAGAGATCACAACCAGCCATCATAGACACAATCCAAGGTTAATTTATAATGGGATGGGGCTGATAGGGAACAAGTCCTAAAACTGCTTGGCCCCAGCTAACTCTTCTCAGCCCTGGTCTTCACGGTGATTGCCTGATCCAGCTGAATGTATTCATCTGAAAGAGCCGATGGCTGATACCTTTACTCATCAGCTAAAGTCATACTTTAAAAGGTCTCCTTCTGCAGCATAGTGCAGTTGATATAGGTCATTAAAGCCAGCTTGAAAAATACAATTTACTTTTATGCATCATCTGAAAGAGAGAATTTTATATCAACTCAAGTAAAGCCCCACAGATTACCTAGTTTTTATAGTCTTTTTAATTCTCACATCTATTTCAGACCTCCATTAAAACTGCATAACATTAATTTATTCAGGAATGCTTAATAGTCTCCTGTTGGAAGTTCTCTCCATTAATTTCCTATAACTGTCGCTTCATGGAAGTCCTGAACAAATGTCCTTTTTTTTTCCTATAAGGGAAGATATATTATTCAGAGCTATGCTCACAGTGAGAGTTTCTTACAGTGAAAGTGCCTGAAAATAAATGTTCTCTGTGATATACCATCTCATCTCCTTATCTTCTGACTGGTCAACAATGACAAAACCATATTGTTCTTTTTAAAGGACATTTAAGGACTCATTCATGAAAGACATAATAGTCTTGGAGAAACCTATCAAGGAAGAGCAATGAGTCAGACTGTCAGCAGACACGTCAGCTGGAGGAAGCCAAGTACATCCAGGCTGCACATGAACTCCAACAATTCTACTCTGCCTATTTTTAGCACTGAAAAATACTTTAACTTCTGCTCTCTCGGGAAAAAGGAAGATGGCAAGGTTTAAAGGGACTCGTCCCAGGATTGCAGTGATAGGCAGCAGAGCCTTTGCTATGAGGGCCCTTCAAATGGGATGAGAAGAACAAAGGCAGCACTAATGCACAGGTTCCTATACCTGCTCATCAGCTATTGTCCTGAAAGCAGGGACTGGGCACAGAAACCTCTCCATTGCCAGAGCTGAGTGGGGAGGGGATATTTATTCTCACTGGCCCCCGCAGCTAATGTCACTGCCGCTCAACCTGGGCACTGGAGAATGGTATATGTTCCTTGTCTTTATTTGTTCCCACTGAGTTCATTAAGTGTTTTTCTTCAACAGGGATGAGAATATTGTGTTTCTGAACATGCTATGTGTAGGGTTTTTACTGCATTCACTACCACATACAAAGCATGTGGATAAGACATAGTGTGGTCCTTTGAGGCTTGGGTAGACATTGCTATTGCTGCATGCTCAGAGGAGTTTTTCTTTCGGATTCCCTGTCTTCTGGGAGAAAGCTAACCCTACCTCTGCTTAGGCTTGTGCTATTGCTGGAGACCATGAAGGAAAAGAAAAGCTGCACAGAAGGCAAATCCCACTATATTTGAATGATCAATAAAGCAAATACTCTATGATGTAAGGCTCCCATGCTCAGCAAGACACTGTTAAAACTTAGATTGAGACAATCTGTTTCCCTGAGGCTTGTAGGCTAAATAGCGAGCTAGAGAAAGGGAGCTACACAACAAGCAGAGAAAAGCATCTGACAAAAGCCTCATTAGCCCTTCATTTCCTTCACCCACAGCATATGTTTGTTTCTTCTCAGGGCTGGCATTTCCGAAGGTCTGTATGCTCAGTACTTCTAAGTATGCAGCAGTAAGAAACAAAGACTGCATAGCCCTCCGAGTTAAGGAATTATTGTGTTAAAATTTTGCTTCTCTAATCACTCTATGCTGTGAAAATTTAGGTGCTCGACTGAGAAAAAGACATCTAGAGTAGAACAACGATGACTAAGACAAAGATTCCTGCCACTTTAATTGCATTTGTACCAAGGTATTACCACTTGAGCTGTAAACATCAAATTAGCTATATTCTCAGGGTGAGCAGTAATAGAGCAATCAAATAATTCCTTCCAGCTATACAGAAACAACTATGTACTCTCCTGTCCTGCTGTCTTTTCCTCAGTATTTGGCGCACTGTGCACTAAGTATACTTAAAAATATCCCTATGCTGTAGACACAATTAACTTCTGATTATTCTATCCCTTTGTACTAACTTCATAACTTTGAAGCTTATCAGCACTTGTGTTTCTATTTTACAGAGACAATTGTATGCCATGACTGGCAGCAGTAGCATGGGAGTCAGTGAGCCAGAATGTTACTTCAAGACCTGTGTTTGTACACTGATGGCTCTCTCACACATTCCACTGGAATCTGCTACAGGGAATTTGAAATCCAGCATCATCCAAACCAGTTTCAGAATAACCCTAATATTCCTTGGCATTTAAAAATAAATTTATGTGAAGTAATTTTCTATTTTTACCCATATTTCTACTTTAATCAGATCAGTTTCTGCAATATTACTGTCCTGTCACTACCCCACACCTTAATAGCCTTCATAATCTGAATACATACTTTATCAGTAGTTCAGATATTGTCTAGGGGATCTTAATTCCCATTGCAAAAAGGAACCTTCTCAGATTTTGGCACTGTGAGCATGGCACAAGTTCATTCAGTAAACTGTCTTGGATTACCCCGTGACTCAGGATGCGTCTCTGTTGCTGAACAGGCAAGTGCTGGAAGCGAGACGGAGAGCTGTCCACAGTCTCAGCCCCCAGCTCTGTCTGGGGTGTTCCAGCTAGCACCTTTCAAAATTCGGGAGTACTTCGAGGGAAGAGCACTCCTAAGGACCACTCCCTGCAGTATGAATGAGGTTACAGGTTTGTCTTGCCCCGATCTTTGCAATCCTCTGGCATTACCCCACCACGGTTTGCATTCTCCATCACTCCTGGCATACCCTCATACCACATTCCAGACCATAAAACATGCGGCACAAGCTCCTCAAGTGCATCACGTCCTCTCAGTAAACATACTATCTTTCAGGAAGTTCTCATTTGGACCATGTTTTTTTCAAGTCAAAACAAGCTTGCATTATTTTTATCCGCAGCTCACTTCCTACTTCCCCCACAACCACACATCTATACATTTATCCTCTTTCTATGATATATAAGTTTACCTGAATATGCTAACATGCATAGGCACATTTGAATGAATATTTACAATGAAAATGTTGTTTCAGTGATGTGTTCCGTGTTCTGAGTCCAATCACCAAAAACTCAATGGATGTCAACAGAGTCAGTCAGGATTTCCATCTGTATAAATAGGAGCAGGATCTGACAGCCATACAAATTACATCTGTTCCATTGCAGCCATCTGTAATTCAATCTCAAAAGTATTAATCAAGTTTATCTGACATGATTTTTCCTCCATCACCAGCCTGTCCTGCTTATTGCTTCTTGGTCTGTTACCCTCATACACTAATAGGTTTTTATTCCCCTTAGTATTTATGCCTTTACTTTAAGAGAGTTTGAGTTAGATTTATTAGACAACATTTTAGTGATCAATACCACATTATCTTCTCTTTAATCGTTCTATACATATCATCTGTTTGATATATGGTGCTCTGTGGTGTGGTCTTTCTTTGCACAGCTAACCTAACTCAGTATGTTTAGGTTTAGCAGTACATTTCAGTATTCTAACTCGCTATACACTCAAAGACTAGTAGGTCAAGTACCATCTTGATTTTTATGCCAAATTCTTACACTTTAATTTTATTATCCTGAGTTCTCAGGCCTTACTCTGAATTAAGATTACATTTCACTTTTCTCAACAATGACAAGGGCTAAAGTACTGTTTTGTCCCACCCCTTTGATTTCTTTAAGCAGTTAATTTCTGCTGGAATTCAGAATAACACTACCTGTTTTGAGATCTGACAGAAATAAGTATACTATAAAGTCTTTTTGAAAACCTCTCGATACTTAAGTTTTTCTATGGTAAAGTACTGAACTTGCACTATCACATCATTTTACCTTACTGTCTTCTTCAGGGATGACTGGCTGTCCCACTTTTTTCTGTGCGTTTGTTCAGCTATACTTTATATATTTTTTTCCCAGAATTAATAAACCATATAAACATAAGAATCAGAACATATGCGTCTAGAGTTCTCCCCTTCTCACATCACACTATATCAAAACAGTTCCATGGTATAATCTTGGCTGCTGAATCCACTTAGATAAATATGGGTTTGTTTCACCACAATTCAAATTTGCAACTTCCAGATATTATGTGATTTTGAAAAACCTCCACTGAGCTTCCTGAAAGTATCTTCTTTCCAATTCTTGTTAGATCTCATTAACTATTCTAAAGAATATTTAAATAGAAGCAAAGAAAACGATCCAGGTGTTTTATACTTTTAACAGATATCTTTGACTTCCCTCTCATTTGACCAGAAACAGTCCACCCTGTTTGATCTTTGGGTATTACTGATGCTATGTACGATATATGGAAATCTCTGTTTTTCCTAAAGAATCTTTTTATATCTTATTAGGCTTCTCATTACCCAGCATAGAACAGGGTACCAAAACAGTAATTTTTCTACCAAAATACATATAGTGTATAAGTCTACAACTGCTTAAATGGGTTAACAACAACTAACACTGGGTGGAGCCAATATAATTTCCTTCTAGAAACAAGGCAAAGAAAGGAGAAATATTAACTGTCATATTTTGACCCCACCAAGGCCCTGGTCACTGGTTCAAAATGGAGAGAACCAAATCAAGAAAGTATTGTCTAGGTGAAAATACTCTCAGCTGAACTTCAAGCGATATTTCAAAGTAGTTGAATACTGCAGAGAATTGTTAGCCAGTGACTGGCAAAATGGTCTTGCATTCAATGCTGTATGTCACAATAATCTGAATGATGCAATAGACAGCATATGGATTTAAAGCACATACGATCCAAACCAGGTAGAATTCTAGCATCCTAGAGGTCAGGCTTAGAATTCAAAACTTTCTTGATACATTTATAGAAAGTTCTAAAACCCATAGAGTAAAATTAAGTGGGAACAACTGAGCAACAATGAACGCACATAAGCACAAACAAATCTACTGCACGAAAACATGGGCAAAAACTTGCTATGTGAATGTTCTACTGGAAAACATTTGGAGGTTATTGTGGATCACAAGATGAAAATGGATCATCATCAGGGCATTAGAAAGGAGAGAACAGACTGTACTGAGATGCACAAACAAACTCCTGAAGGAATTCCTTCCAGTCTATGGGGGACTCACAAGGCTGCCGGTAAAGTCTTGCTTCCAGTTGTGAGTACCACATCTTGGGAGGGAGGTAGGCCATACATAGTTACACCCCACCCGCCAAACAACCTCCCTGCAAAAAAGTCAGTCTAGGTTTTTTGATTAATATGCAACACCTGAATACTTTCTCCACTAAGATGGAAGAGATACTTCTTCATGAGTCTTCGTATAAAGTTTATGTGTTAGACTTCTCAAAGCAAAGCACATTCCAAAGACGCCCACAATATCTTATCCTTTTTTTAAAACCCAGAATTTTATTTTTACAGTTTAAAAACTTGTCTATATCAGTTTTCAGGGAAAAAAAAATTAAGTGGACATGGGTTAATTCTCCACGTGAATATTGATTTTAAATAATAAAATCTCAGTAAAAGTTTTCTACTTCTGGCACTGCAGTTCAAGAGGAGCTAGTTACTGTTTCATTCCCCAGAGAGCAATTGAGCTTTCTTTTTCAAGGAATTCTAAAACCTTGTGAGCTCCAGACAAGTCTCTTTACATTTGGCCACTGCTCTGCAAATATTAAGGGTGCCTTGATTTTAAAATATTTTTAGGCATGATGATTTGACATACAATAAGATGTAAATTATCTAATTTTGGCCTCATTATTAGGCCCAACTTTTTGTTAAAGTAAATCTGAAGTAATGCCAACTAATGTTGGGGGAATTTGTATTGATTTCAACAGTAGGAAGATGTATCAGAATACATTTCCTAAACAAAGGACACATTTACAAAGGTTTTGTTGTATCTGGTACAATGTCTATTATCTCAGATGCAACCAGTTGCCTTCTGCAAAAATTTGAGAGTTTACCCCTTAACAGTCAATATTGCTACTTTCAGATACTAAAAATCCTAATCACAAAGCTGATTTAAAAATCATATTTTGTAAAAATAAAAAAGTATTTAAGATTTCTATTTTTACCCATCAAGGTTTAACCCATCTCATTTACAAATTTTACGGTGTTATCTCAAGATCTAGAAACATCTAGGAAGCAGGATATATGCTGGAATTTATCCCTTTTTCCCTCACTGTCTTGCTGCCAAGTATTATCTGACCGAAGAAGAGCTGGCAATCCTGGTTATCAGAATTAAAATGACAATTTGGGTGTCTAGAGTTCAAGACCAGAATCCAGCCAAGCTGTTGCGCCTTCCTTTCCTTGTATTTATAACAGCATCTGCTCCCTCAGTCTTCATAGTGAGTAGCAATGTTGAAGACATGAGACAACTTTCCCTTTTTTCACTCATCTGCGTGGCCTCTTGCCTGACTACCTGCCTGCCACTCAGTACATGTAGCATGTGAATCACATTTTGACAAGACATGAGATGCTACTTTGTTATTTTTGATGAGAAGAAGAGAAGGAATTTTCAAATTTCAGTGAGGGGGGGATGATTACAGCAGGTGCTCTTTGTAACTGCAGCCAGCTTTGCAGAACTTGGCTTAGCAAAAAAAGACAAATGCATGAAACATGTTTTATCACTGAGCTCTCCTGCTTTTTCCTTATCAGTAATTAGCGTGAGTAGCAGAATGTGTGCACTTCCTCAATGGAAGTAATTACTGTGTAGAGGGCCAGCAGTTTTCAAACCAAAGCTTAAAAGACATCAGAATGACATAGGCCTTCTGCAGGATTTCTAGAGGGACAATTTTTTCCTCTCTCATTCAAAAAAATTCATAACCATATAATATTGCTATTGTTACCACAGTCTCTATTGTTAAAAGACAGTATAATAGTGATGAGGCATCCTTCAAGGCTGTACCAAAATTCCTGTACTGTCATGATGAACTGTCACAGAAACAACAGATGTCCAGCACTGCTGTCCAGATCTTAAAGCATTTTTGCTGTCGAATGGTGAATTAGGCTTTCCAACTTTACTCCTGTCTTTCACAAATTAGCTTTTCTAAAGCAGGAAAAGCCTGTAGTCTCTGGAAGGAAAAAAATAAGAAATTTGTAACCAGGCAAGAAATTGAAAACAACTCTAAGTTTAGGTTAAAGGCAAAACTCTTCTCCCCACTCCTTGCCTCCCACTTAAATACAGTAACTCTGCCTTCTCTCAACAGACCTGCTTCTTCAAGTCACACAAACTCTCTTCAGTCAAAGGCAGAAGAGTAGAAGAGATCACTAAGGTCAATGTGAGACAGGTCTTGCCTTTCACGGGACTACTGAAGACACTGAAGTACACTTAACAGGCCTGTGTTCATGCTTGTCATTCATTTGTGAAAGGTAACCAGAAACATTTTCAGTGGGAACAGTTCACGACACTCAAGGTTGAACAGAAGAAAAAGAATAAACACAGACTGAACACAATGTGTGAAGAAGGGAATAAAAAAAGGTAGCAGTCGTGAAGAAGCAGGGACAAAAAAAACTCCACTGAAAAGAATTACATCCCCATAAGAGTGGCTCTCAGAAGAGGCCTTTCTACTGGTTCCTACAGGGTTGAAAGGCGTAAGGCTGAAAAGAGTAATTATTATTGGTAAATATGGAAGAATATCATACTGCCATAACTATGAATAGATGTTCTCTTTCCAGTAACTTGAAAAGTGCAGCTAAATGTTTAAGAGAGATACAAGTTTCCAAGCCTTAGTCATTAGCGTGGGATGCCCTGGTGGCATCCTAGCAGGTAAGTAACAGCATTATTTTGAAAGCCACATTCAGCATGTACCCAGATTAACAGCATCATAGAGAACACATTTCCTCTACAGTGTTCTAGGGAAGTTTCAGAAACCGAGATGAAAACATGATACCAAAACGCAGCGAAATATATCTGCTGTTTTAAAATAGTCTAAGACTAAAGAGTCTCCTTAAAGACACAGAAACAATAGTTCAACACCCTTGTGCCATAGAAACTTGTTAATAAATCCAGCATTTCATCTGTGGCTCAGGATCACAGATTTGAGTGATGAAGGACTTTGGTTTCGCTAATGTGTTTTGTGTTCAGCAAGGAACAGTAAGGCAAGAGAACTCATGGTTCAGCCTGGAGGAGACTGGGTTGGGTGTGCTTTGCCCACAGAGTGTGTGCACTACACACTGAAAGAGAGCTTCAGATACGAGGTCTATCAATATTCGCATTGGGCACGACACACTGATTTCATCTTGGTGGTGGTCTCCATCATCATAACAAAACAAAACATTTTTTGAAAAGGGCCAAAAAAAGCTAGGTACTTCATTCCCATGGACGTCTGTGGGGAAAGAATCTCTGTATCATTAAGCAAAGATCAGGTTAAAACAGATAAAGGATTTTCCCGTATTTGTAAGTGGGAACAGTTTTTAGGGTAAGCTATTGTTGAATGGTCATGGCAGATAATTGAGTTTGTGGGGCAGGGTCTCTGGCTTCATAGTGCAATTAATTTATAAATAACATCTGAGACGTGGACCATTTGCAAAATTACTTATCTGCCTCCTTATGGATGACAAGGCAAGTTTGGTTTTTTTTGCACTCTGTGTAATTAAATCGGTTAACTGGAAACTAAGTGATTCATAGTTTATACAGAAAACTTTAGCACATAGTTTACCACTAATTTTTTTCCTTCCTATAGGGAAGGAATAGATCAGATCTCCTGTTCAATAATTCAGAACTTTCTATTGGTATTTCCCAGGTAATATCAACAGCTTTCTGCAACCCAGCACATTCCACAATCTCTGGAAAGGTCTCCTTAACTCCACTGGTTTTCTGGAACGGGCTTGTTCCATTAATCACACAGACAGATGGGCTCACATCTTGTACTATTGTCCTACCTGACACTGCTTTCTTTGGCTTTTATAGCAAGACATTAATTATTACTGATGTCCAGGGAATAGCGGGTATGCCAGGACTTCTGTAGTGTCCAAGTGTCTCCTTGAAAAATAGCATGATCCTGAAAGAATCCCTGTCTGCTCTACAAGTTCCTTTCTTGAGATCCTTCCAGCCTTTTTCTTCCTGCTGATGTCTGAAAAGAGATTAAATTAATGTTCTGGATAACTGGCCACATCACTTCTGAAAGTGCTCCTTCCTGAAAGCACTGTATTTTTGCAGCAGTCATTAGAGTGTGCCTGCATAAATGTGTGTGTGTATAGTCCCTACCTTATATCTTCATCACTGTATCTGACTCAAATTTTGCCATGTCAGAAGGTGATAGTTAACTCCTGTTGGAGAATCTGGGGACTCCAAGTCCATAATAACGCAGGTACAGAGAACCAATCTATATCCTGTTTCAGAAAAAAATGAAGGAGATAAGGAAAAAAAATCATTTAAATATTCATAAAGTAAGCTATCCATCTCTGGGAGAGATGAACCCCTTAAGTTGCTTGCTAACTGCCATGTTTCTAAGGAATCAAACAGTAAATAACATAACATCATGGAGAGTCTCTTGGTAGAGCCTATAGAAATGGCACACCCAGTATTAGCTTCGCTCAGAAGTGGGGTGTTGGAAAGAAACACAGACTGTTAGCTTTTAGTTGAAAGGAATATTCTTTAAGCAAAGGTAGCTTCTTAGTCAGACCTCTCAATCTTAAGTATTAATAATTTTACCATCACACTGCTTCTCCCCTCCCCCTCCCCCCAGCATCATAGACTATAAATTGTCTCAGTGTGTGGAGCTTAGTTTGTAGGTATTGAAAGTCACTGTTCTGGATTCCAAGCACACAGTAGCTGTTCCTTCAGCAAGAATTACTACCAATGGACTTTAACTTGCCATACAACATGGTACAGTGTATTTCCTATACTGTCCTGTAAAGACATTCTGTACTCCCTGAGTAAGCAAAAAGAGTTTCATCCTAAGTAAGAAAATACAGCTGAGAGGAGATAAGAGTACACCACAGGTAAGACTGCCAAACTTGCAAAAGAATGACTGCTTAAACAGCCAGATTTTGGAAAAACACAGGGACCTTGAAAATAGGACTCTAAAAATAAACCTTCGGACATACCTACAATACATGACAGTTCTACCATACCCCATAAAAGATGTCTTTCCTCTCAATGAGAAATAAAGTCTATAGGAAGAAAGCATATCTTTTATTAGAGCAACACAGATAAACTCTGCTTACTCTTCAAAGTCTCCCACTCAAGGCAGTGATTTCCCATCCTCAGACGAAATGTAGGGTCTTTCTCTCGGTTCTTTCTGTCCACACTCTTCTCCCTCCTATATCTGACTAGTGGTGTTCATAAACTACCAGGTCTGCCAGGCACACCTCTTGCCTAGGGCACTTGTCATATCCCTGTAGCCCTAGAACACCATGCTATTGGAGACAACAGTGGAGGCCATGCTGGCACATCATTACTTCTAAGAGTACATCAGGGGCAGAGCACACCATACCATAACCCCGTGCAAGATGTCATTGCAAAAAGAGATGACGATGGGTATATCTACGCTGTCATATAACACAGCTTCCTGACCTGGTTCCTGGTTTCCTGATTATACAAACTTGTGGATATGTTAGTTCACTCTCCAACTTTCTTCTGGAGGGAACTAATTAGTTCCCTTGAGCTCCATCTACATTTGCAATTCAGCACACAGGATTGGAACAGTAGATCAAAATGGGTGGTGATGAGGAGCCTCATCTCTTTCTTATTCGTGTGCTACCAGAGTTGTGAAAGATGTAATGGGCTGCTGCCCTCCTCTGATCAGCTACCTGGGATGCTTGCTCACAAGCAAGTTTGCCTATCTCTCAATATCCACTGGTACTGTAAGGAAACAGTTGCTGGTAACACCAAGGTAACCCTGTTTGTTCAAAGAACAGATGAGGTACTACATTCTATCTCTTTCTTTCTTACATACCCCTGTTACATCAACAAAAAAGACATAAAAATTTAGTCAGATCTCCAGTTACTATGGATGGGATACAAAGACACAAGGGATATTGCAGCAAAAGAGGAGTGAGGCATTACAGGTGTGGTATTTCTTAGGGAAAAATGTTAAAAGTAACCCGTTTGACTTGGATCCTTCCATGAGAATAACATTTTAAAAATGTCAATTTTATGTTCTTAATATTGTAAATTGCAAACAAAATCCCAGTAAAAATTGTGGGTGAACCCGAGCATGGTGGGAGCTGAAGAATGAGGAACCAGTAAGAAAGTTACAGAAGTCCCCACTGTGTTGCAACTGGAAGTCTGGTGAGCAAGGCTGTCAAGAAGAAATCATTAATCTCATATGCAATTCACATTGTTTTATTTAATCTGACAATATACCAGTGTATAACCAGAACAGTTTTGTTCCTTATGTATTTTTGTTGCTTGTCCACCTGGTATACAGGTCCAAGAAGAGATATCATCTTCCCTGCAAGCTTTGTTTCTCCTGGATCTTCAGATAATCTTGTTTACAACAGCAATGCAACTATCTCTTTCTTACAACTGCTGTTACAATCAACAAGTTGTTTTCTCAGTGTTACGAAAGTTTCATTTACTACACACAGAGAAAGCTAATCTCTGGAGAGCTAACACCACTAATTTGTTCCTTGCTACTGCTAATTTATTCCTTGCTACCACTAATTTGTTCCTTACCTCTCGACAGTCTAGAGCCCATAAGAGCACATATAATGTAGAAAAACAATGTATCTCTTCTCCCCAAGTCTCATTTTATTTGGTTTACTGTCTAATAAATGTCATTATTACATTATTCTTCAAGTTGATACATTTACCACACATTCACATTTTTAAAATACTTAGCTTTTTAGAAAGAGAAGCATATAATCCACAAGCTGTAAAAGCTCGATGTATACTGAATATAAAGACTCTTGGGAGATAAACTATAATAATTCATAGCCCTCACTATAAATGCAGAGAACCCCACTAGTATGAACTGTAAATGGTATTGAAGTATGAACTGAAGTAATCATGTATAATTATTGTATATATGATAGGCAGAGACAGTCATGTCATGCATTCTTAGAAAAGAGTGATGATTTCTACTTGTTCTCAGGCCAAAGATGGAACTGGCTTCTGAATTTGAGGCTGTCCCAAGGCTAAGTAACGAAAGTCTTTTTTAGATTTAGTCCTACTTATAGATGAAACCTAATCACACAAACACAAAGGCACAAAAATAAGCTTACTGTGAGGGAAGTTAACTAAACAATTCGATAACTGGAAGCCTCTCTTTGATAGTTATATCAATGTATTTGATCATCTTGAACTGAAGTGTTTCATAAAACCTCAGAGAAGAGGTGAAGGACTCAGATTTTGTCTCCACAAAAAGTTAGGCATTCTTGTGAAATATTTACACCACATTTTCAACAAAACTAGTGGGAGTTAAAGACTCCCACCAGCTCCCAGAAAAGCTCAGCATCTTGCAGTAAACCATAAATGAGCAAGAGGATAAAATATCTTCCTTATACTGTATTTCAATGCTTTTAGATCAGAGTTAAATATAGGCATATTGGCTAGATAGAATAAGAAACGCACGTTACCTCTACCAGTGGTATGAAGACTGTCGGTTTGGCAGCTTCCAAGAGTATAATTTTGTACATGAACTTTTATCAAGAAAGTTTCCTATTCTAGATCAACAGTAGAAACAGTACACAGAAATACATGTAGTCACCAGCACCTCTGTACTTTCTTATCTGTGTGACTCATCTCTCAAAATAGAAGATATTTTATGCCTGTGATATCCTCGGACTTTCTGCTCTGAATTTTCAGCTGGGATGCCAAATACAATTAGTGTCAAACATATGATGGCTATGTCTAAGACCATGAAAGTCCGGTCAACTGATCGCTAACTTTTAGCCAATTATTTTCACTGAAGTTGTTGGGCCTTTTACTTCTTTGCTGAGCAGACAAAGCTATTATCAGTTTGCATAACACAGGAGTAGTCAGGACCCTCAGTAAGGTAGCACAATTTATAGGGTGCTTGTGTAGAAATAGATGAGAAGGCATGATCCTAGCCACCAACTGTTCCCAAATGTAATTCTACTCTCTCTGTTTGCATGAGTCATAGCTCATCCTACTCTGGAGTCGACGGTTTATTTATTTATGTAAGGTACTACATACAACACATATAAGTATATGGAAATGACAATTTGCGTAGGAAAAGAAGGGGAACAAGAAAATGCACAGATTTTCCATCCATTTCCTTACATATTTTAATTATCAGAAAGAATATTAACTGTCAGCCTTCCCCATCTGCCTCTCCACTGATTATTATCTGTCTTCAGCTCCTCAGACAAATCAGGGTTGGGGGAGGTTGGTTTTTAAGCGGTCAACGTCTTTGGGTGTTTTTGCAGAGGCGATTACCCTCAAATTAAAATTCCACTGAAAGAAGCCTACAAATATTGAGGGTTTTATTTTCCATTTCTGTTGCTTAAAGTATAAGCCCATTTTTTACTCTGCCTCTTTCATACTCTTAATAAACTCATGCCCTGTGGTACTGGTGACTTTTACAAATCAACTTCTCAACTACCCATCAATCTTTACCCATAGCATTAATGTTTTATTGTTCATGTTGTGGTAGCAATGATTTTTCACTTCCTCTGCTGATTTTTTTAATCAAAAGTAATTTACAGCACTCTTCACCAAGATGAGCCTTCGTCAATTCTAAATACATCATATGTGTTTTCTTTGCCACTTGGTCAAATCAGAAATTTGAATTACATGCTTTGCTGGCTTTAAATCAAGCCATATTAGGTAATAAATAATAAGGTTCTATAGGAATTTCCTTAACCATTTATATATAAAGAAAAAATGTCATTTAAGTCACTTAAAATTCTGCTTTTTCTGTACAGTGATATTCCAGATAATTTTATTATGCATAACTGCACAAAAGAACCTTATAAAGTAACTTACCTTACAATGCTTTTATCTGCAGTCTCATTAAAAAACCCCAGGTTTCTTAACACATCCAGATGATTTGTCACTAGTTATGAAACAATCACTTTGGAAGTAATTAAGTTGATTATGAATAACTTAAAAGATGTTCAGAATCAATATGAAGCAAGGCAAACACCTACCTGGCTTTTCATGTATGATCTATTCTATGAGAAGCAGTTCTGAAGTTCTCCAAGACCTCACTTAACAGGTGATCAGCTTTGCCAAAAATTTTCTTTACAACGTCGGCATAAACTTCACTTTCAATTATCTGCTGTGCAATAGAGATAAGACTATTTCCTTTCTAACACACTTTTTTGTGTGCTTTTAAGCTCAGAAGATCCTTGGATAGTGACAGCCTTTTACTATAGGCATTGTATAGTATTTCTTGTTACTTCCAGTAGGAATGATAGTAAACTTATAAACATAATACCTACTAGATCTTGTCAGAATTTATAACCATTTGCTAAATGCTCAGTGAATAATTTCTAAGTCTTTTTTTACATTGCTGCAACCAAAAAGTCAGGTGGTTATACCCATCTGTAAATTTTCCATCAATGTGCTTTATAACATTTTTAATGCTTAAACATCCAGTCAATATTTGTTAACTTTTCTAAACTTAATATTTAGAGTTGTGTATAGTTGATTTTTTTTGTATCTTGAAAGGTTTTGAGCTGAAAGCAAGAAATTATCTCGTCCCTTGGCAGGGACATTGCAAAAATGCCTTTTTCTGTCCATCTCTCCACTGTTTAAGAAATAGGCTGATGAGATCACAGACAGTAAGTGCTTCTTCCTTCAGACTCTGTTGCCAAAAAGCTTCAGCCTACAGAAGAGAGAGTTTCTTCTGGCAGTGTGTAATCCTTGAATTTTGAACAAGCTTGACATTTATATTATATAATTAGGAGTAGCAGTTATGTTGCTATGCTGCTTTTCCCATATGGCACAAAAATCCAACATCAGACACTGAAAGTTCATGACACCATTATACATTCAATAGCCCATTTCCACCAAAATATATTTTTCCCTTCTCATTTGTGTTAGTTATCAAATTTTATTACAGGAAATATTGCCAGATGGAGCAATGGAGGAACAGGAGTGCAAGGTGTGTGGAAGGGGAAAAGGTGCAGGAGTGAGTTATCAGCTCACAAGATGCAACATGAGGCCACAGATTAGGCACGCAACCGAAAGCTGCATTTGAAAAAGAAAAAACAAATTAATTAAACAAAAAAAAGATGAGCCTACACTATAGTTCTCTTTTGGCTGCACACTGTTTTTCTGAACCACAGGCCCCTTAAAGTGCTTGATTCAACAGAAACAGAAAGCAAAGCTGCAGCTAGGGTTGTAAGACCTACAAATCTATATGCTCAAGCAGCAGCTGAAACTGTACCATAAATCATATATTATAAGAAAAGAAAATACAGGCCCCATATCATTATAAATCATCATAAAGAAACATTTGGAAGAATCTGTATGAAACTATGAAGACTTCCCACCAGACTTCTCTACCTGCCTACTCTGTGGTACGTTAGAGTATAGACTTTCAAAACTCTGCACAGATTTGCCATCAGGATGTTATATGTAATACTAATATTCTAAAGTCTAGTATTGTATTGAACATCCAAACATGCTAAATCATATCACAGATTCCAGTGTCCCTTGGAAAGAAGGTTCTTATGAGCAAGAATATGATGTTTAGAGAGACTGGGAGAGCCCACTTCCTTTCCTGTCTTCAGTACAGACATCTTGTGACGAGCTAAACATTGCTCAGTCTTGCAGCTGCTCAAGAGCACCAGTCTCACACTATCAAGACAATGTTGAGTATCTATTAAGCAAGAGCTCCGTGAGGCATAAATCCTGGGAGAAGAGATAGGAATGCAAATTAGCTTGTTCAAAAAGAGTCAAGAGCCAAAGTTCTCAATTATTTATTAAAAAAGAATAAATTAAGTCCATGGTCAGATCTGTTAAAAATCCTGCTGTTGTCAAAGTATTACACCAAGGTCACGATTCAGGCAATCTCAGCTTTTAAATTCTCCCCAAATGTGGAAAAGGTAGTTCAGGCATAACCTTGATGTGCAGGAAATGTATTTCTAATGAGCTCTTCTGGCTGCATACAGGCCACTAAGTAAAGCCATGACCAAAAAAAAAAGATTTTATCAGAAAATAGGGAGTTTGGAGTATATTTGTAAAATTCAGATTATTTCACTCACTGCTACTCCTATAATATTCTTTTTTATAGCACTGAAGAAGCTCAGCTCCTTTAGAGTGGAATTAACTGGAATTTTGTTTGGAGGACCAAAGCTTTTTCACATATTCAGGAATTAAAGGGAAAAAAGTAATTTCAAAAGCTAAGATAGAAGGATTTTATTAACATCAGCTGGGCTTTTTCACGGCACACAAGGAAAGACAGTAGGACTATTTTTAAGATAAAATAGTTAATCTAGCTTCCTTTAATGTTCTCAAAACACTAGCAGGATCTTCAGTGATATTAAATGTTAGGGGAAATATATATTTTAGGGCTTGCCTGTGCATAGAAAAATTGCTTTATTCACATCTATTTGTATTGATGCAATCACAGCACTATTGGAGACTAATAACAATATGAGAAGCAAATTAAATTATACCAGTGCAATTTCATTTAAATAATGCTTCACCAGGAACAACTGAGTTGGAAGAGAAGATTAAAAAAAGTCATACCTGCGAAAAAACATTTGTGCCAGGAAAAAAACTATGCGTAGACCAAACCTTCAGTATATGATACTTACAAAGACTCATCAGTAGTTATTTAAATTTTTTTTAGAAAAATAAATTGAAGTAAATGCATCTGCATGAAGATCTTGGTCCTAAAAGTCACCCTCATCTTTGAGAAACCCATCTGCAGGTCTCAGTGATAAGTGAAGATACTGTTACAGGAAGATAATGATTTTCAGTAAGTGGTTATATACTGTCAAGTATCAGAAGGGACTGTTACAAGATCATGCTTTAATATTTTCCTGCTTACCATCTATCAGTATTTGGCAGCTTAAATGCTGGAGCACGTGATTTGGAGTCTGCTGGTATCTCGAGAGACAACATAGCCCAGCTAAATACATAAATACTTAGGGAAACTGAAGTAGTACCACTCAGCTTTCTGAAACTGATGTAGGGGTAAATAAAAACTAATCACCTAATAATTAATGGAAAAACAAACTCAGGGGCACCCAATAGTTTGCTACAATATATAGGGCCGAGAAGCTCACAGACAGATTCAGACCAGCTGAAGGCCTTGGAAAAATCAAGGTGAACTTCCAGAAATTCTCTGAGAGTTTCTGTGCAGAGAAACAAACACAGGAGTGCACGAGCCACAGCCCTGAGATGTGCACAGGGCTCAGTAGGGTGAAAACCCTTGGAGCTGAATGCTGGCAAGGATCTTGTGCCTTAGGGACCACTCTGTGGTCTGCGAATTCCAGGTACTTGCCCATGCCTCACTCTTGTTTCTCCCTCCCCCCAAAAAAGGGGGAAAAAATGGGAATATGGCATTCTGTCTAACTGCTTTTGTGTGATGCTCTGGTAGGAAGGAGCACTTAAAAGAAATAAGAACCTGTCAAGTCTCTCATACTAAATAGTGCTCAGAGTCTCATAGGGCAGAATAAAAGAGGCTTAAGAAGTCTGTATTAGCCAAAGTCTAATTTAGAAAGGGGAGCTAGAAGAATCAATGGAATTACAAGTAGAATGAATAGCAGAAAGCAGAAAACAGACTATAACAAGCAATCAGTGAACCAGCAGTTAGAAAAGCACATTATACTACTCTCACCACAACGATCTGAGCAGGGACTCACTGAAAAAGTACTGGAATGATCAGAAGGGTGTACAATCCCTCCACAAACAAAGTCAATGAGGAAGAAAACACACAATTATTTCTCTCTTGAGCACGTATCGAAAACAAAGCAAAACAAAACTGCAGGGAACAGATAAAAACGACGCAAAATTGCCTGTGAAAGCAGTGATGACCTCAGACTGTGACTAGCCTTAGAGAACACCTGCTGTGTGAATTGCTTGGGCTTTTATTAAAAATTCAATTAACGTAAACGGTTGTAATAATGGAACAAAAACTAAACAGTGGTTATGTACAGCCAAGCCACAGTCCAATAATCCTGTTTCCTTTTGCAAGCAAAAGCCTAATATAAACAACGAAGTACTCAGAGCGTCTGCTTGGACAGGAAGGGTTCCAGGTGTAGCAGAGCGAGACAGGACATGCAAGTGCTTGGGCACTGCATTTGGAGAGCATGGGCTCCAAACCCGCAGTCCAAAGACACACATATGAACAAAAAGCCACCTTTCACTCTGAGGCAATTGTGACTGAAATGCAGTTGAACACACTTGTGTGTCCTATACTGTCACAACATCTAGCTGCCACAAGTATTAAGTGCATTTTGACAGCAGGGACGTACAGATGTCTTAGACTGCAGCAAGGACCCAAACTCTTCTGGTAGCCCCTAAAGAGGAGAGGCAGGCATTGCCTCTCTACATTCATTCACACTCCTGAATTTCTCTTCTGCTCTAGAGATGTTCAGCTGAGACAGACCTTCTTGTGACGACCTCTTCTTTTGTGGTCTCTTGCAGATAGAACTCTGAAATTGGATGTCAGGGGAGGCACAAACATCCCAGAGGAAACTGTGTCACAAGATTAAAGAACTGGGGACAAAAAAAAACGCTCAGTCCCTGAAGGTCCCAGGAAAAGATGAGCTCGTCTTTGCCCTCTCTTGACAAGATACACACAAAGAAATCAACTGAAACCTAACCCAGATTTACTCTGGGCATTAGCACAGAAGGAGGAATGTATCAGACACAACCCAGCTAACCAACTCGTGATCTGTCACATTGCATGGCCTAGCAGTTAAAGGCAATCAGAACAGTGGAAGAGGTTTCTAGAAGTAAAATCTGTGAAGATTTCAAGCTATCCATAATTTTTTTTTAATTATAAATATTAGCTATTTGTTGCAAAGCATAGTTGTCTAAAAAAAAAGATGCCTTTCTCTTTCCAATTCATTGTCTAAACAAACGAATTCACGGTGGAGAAGCAATTAAAATGAAAAAATAAAACAGAGACAATCTTCTTTGTTTGTATTCACAGCCCTCAATGTGGTTTTGGAGTTAAGTTTACACAGGATTATGTTGGTATGGTTGAGGAAAAAAAGCAATCATGCCATTAAAAGAATATCAAAACGTAAAACTCACACAACTGGGAACAGCATTGCTTAATTTCTGTGCTGCCCCAAATAATGTATTCAACAGAAAATAAAGCAAGAGATCTGCCATGCCATAAAAGTGCAAGACATGAGTACTACTTTTACTTCTCATTATGGCTTCCACCCCTATTCACTAGCTCCTTTAACTCAAAAAACTGTTACAGTATCTCCGATAGGATTAATAACTACATCAATCAAATTGGAGCTTAAACTCATTTTGCTAATTTAGAGGCCAAACAAGCTCTTGAGGCAAAGTCTCCCCTGTACCCCCACCAGAAGTTCTGCAGGCAGAATGTCCAGAACATCAGGATGAATTTCATACTGCTTAGCATTGGTGCCCTGTTCAGAGCCCCACGACATCTTATTTAGGGCTTGTGGAAGGCAGCCTTCCTGCAGCCCACAAATAGTGCTTACTGCTTCAGACAGTTCCCAGGCCAGGAAAGAAAAGATTGTCTCTCTGCCCTCCCCCACAATCAGGCACACACTAAGCAGAAGAAGAAAAAAGAGCCTAAGAAAGAGCCCAAACCCACTGAATTATCATGTGCTTTCTATGATATTTATAATTTTATAACTTAATTTCCTTTTGCATTGCAACTATGCAGCACATGTGGTGAAACTTAAATGAACAGAAGTCACTTGGGTCACTGTCACCCAATTTCTCTCTCACAGCCAAACACATTTCAATTAAGAAGACAATTTGACATTCAACAGCTTTCATTGGGATTTATGTGCACAATATTAATCTTATTGATTGGTGCCATGCAGGCCCTTCTGTAACTTCCTGTGTTAATTAGGGTCACCCTTTTACTGCCAATACTGGAAGAAGGGGAACAGAAATATGAGAAAATTAGCTGGTTTTTACACATCTTAACACTTGCTCTTCCTAACACTCCAGGGTAGTATATTTCTTCACAACTACTTCTAAGTCAGCAATATTGGGAGAAGAAAAAAGAATATTAGGAATATAGTAGGGCACCAATGTTACAGAATGTTAAGGGTGCCATCCCATAGATTTTTTTATATATTCTATAAACACAAATGTGCATGCTTCTGCAGTGACTGACCAAAACCAATCAGAATGGCATTTTGAGCCTAAACTTTTCCCAAGATTAATTTTAAATGGTTGAGCAGTAAATATAGATACATACTTAGCCTAGTTCTGAAGTTATTGTTGCATTTTCACAGCCAGGATCTTGGCTTGCCAATCACACATTTTGGTTGAATTGTAAATGTGCTTCATTTGGCCTGATGTTATCCACAGATAGCTGTGAGTAAAAGGAAAAAAATGGGGTTTTTTACATGTTTGAGAAATCTAGTGAAAGCTGTAACTTTCTTGCATGTGTGGAAGCTGCATAAAGAATTACCGTAGCACTTTTTATCTAAAATATAATGACGCAACAACAGCTCAAAGAAAGTCAAAACTGCTGCAGATGAAACAATCCTGTTAAACTTGACAAACCTTTGCAGATTGATGCAAAATTTTCTATTAGCAAACAACTTCTGTAACAGTTCTGAAATGCGCCATGAAACACAAATGCTGCTGTACATTTTTGGCATGGGTTATGCTAAGAAACCATTATGTCTAATCTTTCTGTTGCTTTTATGTCAAATGTACTACTTGTCACGGTTTAAACCCAGTTGGCAACTAAGCACCAGACACCCGGTCAGCCTGGTGGGATGGGGGAGATAATCAGAAGGGTAAAAGTGAGAAAACTCATGGGTTGAGACAATGACATTTTAATAGGCGAAGTAAAATAGGAATTCATTCACTACTTCCCATCAGCAGGGAGGTGTTCAGCCATCTCCAGGAAAGCAGGGCTCCATCACGTGTAACGGTTCCTGGGGAAGACAAACACCGTCACTCCAAATTCCCCTCCAATTCCTTCATCTTACACCTGCTTTATGTGCTGAGCATGACATCATACGGCATGGAATATCCCTTTGGTCAGCTGAGTCAGCTGTCCTGGCTGTGTCCCTTCCCAGCTTCTTGTGCACTCCCCGTCTTCTTGTTGGTAGGCTAGCATAACAAGTTGAAAAGTCCTTGATTACTTAGCAACAACTAAAAACGTCAGTATGTTATCAACATTATTTTCATCCCAAATCCAAAACACAGCACTGCACCAGCTACCAGAAAGACAATTAACTCTCTCCCAGCCAAAACCAGGAAACTACTATTAGCTCAAATTTACTCAGCAATTTCCTTTTGCTGAATCTCAAAAATGTTTCAAGAATTAAATCCTACAGAAGCACTGAGCTCCAACTACCTTAGGGGTACAGCATGGACCCTGCATGCAGGACACTTGCATAACAAAAATAACAGAGAGAAAATTCCCACCTTCAAAGCATAGGCGAGACACTGGAAAAAGACTATAACTTACAAAGGTTCTAATGAAGGTTCCTCACAAAACCGTGCCACAATCCTTAATTAGTTGACTAGTGAAAGATGCAAAATGAAATGGACCAGAGCACAAATGAAAATGTAGCTCTAGGAAGAAAGGGCAGGCAAATTGTTGTCACCTAAATGCTGCTTTCCCACATGAAGTTTGGTCTGGAGGTGAAGAGCCAAGTGGCATGGGTGTAGCACTGTTTACATCTGGCCAATAGCCTGAATGTCACTTGCTCATCGAGTGCGCAGCTTCATGTTCTTCGCCAGCACCGGCCCTCTGGACTCCCAGAATGGGCAGCAGGGAGGGTAAAGCGTGGGGTACTTCCCATGATGAAGAAGCCTAAGAACCTCTGTCCCTGGCTTTTCACAGCTGTTAAGCTACCTAACTAACAGGCTGTGGGGGTTCCAAACATCCTAGAGAACTGTAGAAATGTTTTGTAAAGGTGAGAACATAATTTTCTTATTCTTGTCTTCAAAACTGTGGTTTTAATTCACATTATGTGACAAAAATTAACATGTCAAATTTTTTTCTATTTCAAAATTATTTGTTTCTACCTAAGATTTTTTTTCTGATTTTGACAGCTGTGATAGAATCATAAAAACCATAATTCTTCACAGATGAAATGAATAAGAAGTACTATAAGTGCTTTGAAAATAAAGAATCCTTTTCTTGTTTATTTCCTCTGACAACTCAAGAACAAGGGGATATTCCAGAAGACAACATACCTAAAATTAATGCTTAAGTAAACATTATTTTACAAGGTACAGACATGCCTGTAAAACTTCTCTCTACTACAAAGCTTCAGCTATGTCTAGACTTCCTATAAACCTTAAGTCCATGCCCCAGTTCACACTTAAATTGAACTGTTTGGAGATAAAGCCATATCCAGGCAAATGGTGTCTGGTATCTAATAGGACAAAAATAATAAAGTGGATGACTTAGAAAGCTTCCCTGGGAATCTAATATTTTAATAGACAAAAGGAAAAAAAAAGGTTTAATTAGTGACAATTTAAAATTTAAAAGATGTCACAACATTAAACATTTTGTTTCAGGGAATGGTCTGGTACATCTGATGAGGGAGTGCGAGGAGTCTTCTTAGCTACAGAGTTCCTTCCTTGTGGTATAGCTGTTGATGGCACTTGTAGAAAAAAAGTTCTGAATAGACACATACAAAGACTAATGGACATTAATGTACTTCAAAAGGAAGTCAGATGCCTAAACTCTTTGACAAATTTGACTCTGATGATTATGCTGTACTTGTTCACTAATGAACACTGATCGACAGATTTATATCCCAAATAAAGGAAGCCATGTATTGGGTTGGACGAGTTACCACTGAATAAGACTGAACGAAAGCACGAACAAAACTAACAAAACTAAAAAACCTAAATCTACATGTGGTTTTGCTGGAGCCCTAAAACCAGTACAGCCAGGTTTTGCACGCTATGGCAATGCTTTACCTGAACAAGTACTTCACTAGTCAGCTCTCTCAACACTTTGAAAGAGTCCATCATACTCACTATGACTCATAATTTGCATGTAAATACACCACATCTTGAAAATTCACTCTACTTCCTCTGCAGCTCACTTCACAGACTCTTGGCTAGAAAACAGCTCAATTTACCAACAGACTGAGCGCAGTAGGCTTTGAGCAACAACAACAACGATGATGATGAAGCCAGGAAAAGCTCCAGAACTGCAGCAATGACTAAAATGACAAGTGGATGTTGTACAGTTTTGGTAATTGACCCTGTGCTTGGCAGTGGAATTGCTCTGAGCATCTTTTGAGATTTTATAGGAATAGCTGGAGACCAAGCACCATATATCTATTCAGCATAGTTATTGCTGGTTTCTTACTGATGATTAGTCTGTCATTTCATATGCCGTACTACCTGAAAAGAGAATATTGAATTTCCAGAGAACTTCTCTGCAGTTTTAATCTATTCATGTTGCCACTTAACAGGACAGGGAGTATTGTATTTCTTGCTGTCATCACATTAGATTGGTTATTTAAAGTGATTCATCTGCACCACAAGTTGAATAAAATATCAATAGTTTCTGCTATAAAAATAGCAGTTACAATTCGGATTACTGCTGTACTGCTGAACCTCTATGTCGTTGCAATAAAAGATCTCCATTATGAGAAATCTTGTAAAAATTACATACCTGACCAGTAAGATACAAGCAGCAGTTGTATGGCATAACACTTCAATTTGTTCTTGATTTCTCTTCTTCTTTTTAGGCATTTTCTTCAATATTTTCTGCATTATCTTCCAACTAAAACAGCTGGCTGAAAGGAACACAATCCAAAGAGCTATGAAGTGCTAATAGGCATTGCTCTTTGTTCTTTGTTATGTATATCGCCTGCTTCTTTACCGGTCTTCTGTTTGTTCTGATTGGCACTGTGGAAAGCATTACAAAAACTTGTAGTCACCTTATTCCTTCTTCAATTGCCTTTACATACCCAAACTATGTGCCTGAACGGGTATGTATTGCTTCTAAACTCCAGGGTTCATAAATAGATGCAAAAAAGAAAAAAAACCTACACCTATTTAGAGAGACACCTGTGGCAGATGAAAATGAGAGTTCAGCAAGAAATATAGAACAAAGACCACAGTCTCTCAAAGCATTAATGTTATGGCAGTAGAACTACTTCAGAATTGTGTTTGTATCCCTCTGTTACTTGTGATTTTTATTTACTAAATTAAAAGAGTGCTTTGGGGTTTTGGATACAATACAGCATCATGGATACATGGCCGAACATTTCGAGAAAGAGGAGCATGAGGGAATCTTTGGTTAACATTTATAGTCTTTTTCCAGCAGGTAAAACTTTTGGCAAGTCAAGTGGCCTCAGAGTTTTGAACTGCCTTCACTTAATTTTTTATGTATTCAGCTAATGCTTTGTTTGATTTTCTGAGACATTAAGGATTCAGATGAAATCCGAGTTCCCCAGACTTGGACTCTAGTCAGCACAAACACCACTGTAGTCACTAGAGAGGGACAGCAGCATATCCAGAGGGTGATACATATTGTAGAGAAGTAGACCTGTCTGCTTAGACTGCATCTCTCCACCTACTGATCACAGAGGAAATATAGCATGACTCAGTTCCTGATACGAAGACCTTAGCTAAATTGTTGATAGTAGGTAGGGTGAATAAGGGTGCAAATGTTATTACCTCTGAAGTCCCAATCTCAGAAGGACTCGGTGTTCATTTAAAAGGAGTGGAAAAATATTTTTAGAAGAGCTAAGCACTCTAAAAAAATTAAAAATCTGGCCAGTGTACCGCTGTATGAACCAGAAATCTATCCAATTGTCTCTGCCCCAAATACTTATCAATCTTTCTTTGACAAATCCAGATGCAGAAAATTAAATTTGTCTCTCAGGAAACCAATGGGAGTTTTGCAATTATCTTCAATGAAGTCAGAATTTCGTTTATGGAATAGAAGTATGAGACGAAAACCAAGGTATAAAAAATAGGTTTTGAGAAGCACTTTCAATAATATACTTTACATGCTTGACATGCAAAATGAAAGGCTGATCCAAGCACAGGACATATCTCGAAAGAGGCACTGAGGTATGAAGCAGAAGACAGAATAATAAAGTGAGACCAGAGGTGAACTGGTGGAGACTGGCAGAAAGAAGAGAAGCAGAGCTTTGAAGTCATGGGATCACTCCAGACCAACACTCAAATACTAAGGTCAGAAACTGGCTTCCCATAGTGTAAATTCTGCCTTGGTTACGAAAAAATAAAACCAATTTTCCATGACTTGGTTATCACAATCTAGAATCAAGCCAAATTTCTTAATCCAAATTTACTTCTCTTTGTAGCCAGTGCAGAATGAAAAATGCATGAACAATGTAATGAATAGCAGATTGTGAGAAGTCAGATCCAAGTCCGTTATTTACATTATTACCTAATCTCTAGAAAAGAGCTAAGTAGCAAGACCAGGTTCTCTTAGGAAGCATACATCATGGTATGAGTTATCTTCTTTGAATCATGCAGAAAACAACCCATGATGATGTTTTTATTGGTATCACTAGCTGATCCAGCTATGGTTTCACAGTATTTTCCTAAAGCAGCAGTTCAGTTCTGTTAGCACTGATTAACCTGGTATTAACTCAGTATTAACCTGGTATTAAATCAGAATTCTCATACATCTCTTTTAAAGACCACAGTGTTTAAATTTTTTATATGGCTGAACTCTTCTCGCCTTCATAGACATTAGAAATCACGTGTCATCTCCTCCTTTAGTGACAGTTGACATTGCAAAGTCAATGGAGCAATGTCAAATTATGTCAGTTATGAAGCTGGCCAAAGTTCAAAGTTAATTTAAAATTTCTAAGCTTCACAGAGACCGCAATAGTTGTGTGGCTGAAAGCATTACCAGAAAAAACACCAGCAGTAGGAGAAACACAGTTAATTTCACCTGCTTATTCCAGATCTAAATAAGTGAACTTAATGGCTAGGGATGGTAATAAGAACTTCAAACTTCTAGGTGTTCTTCTTCAAACGATCATGGAAAAACAATTTAACTCTGCTAATTTGTATTTATTTATTTGAAACGAGCATTGATACCTTAAGGGTTTGTTGTAAAATTAGTTCCTTGATAGGCTGCTAGATGGACAGCAGGAGCAGATCACCAGTAATTCTTATCAGAGAAGCTTACTGTGGATATATTCAGAATTACCATCCAGGTTCAATTTTCATTTTAAAATTCCAGGAGACAAGGCTATGCCATATTGCTACAAAAGGCTGAGCTGATCTTCTTCCAACTGAATGAAATGTACCTTATGCTGATATCACGAGATTAGAGTCAGCCCCAGTGCTTTAAAGAGAAAAGCTGTTTAAAAATCCTGATTAAAGCACATCGAGGTTTTATGGTTAATTTCATACCCCGCCCATGTTCAGAGCCACAGCTAAGTTCCTTAAGCCCTTCCTTTATGTATGGAATTAGCCCCTTCCTTTTGGGCTAAAGCAATAGTGCTGTAATATTAAATTTCATCTCATAATATTTTGGTAGCTAGACACTGAGCAGAAAGAACCAAGCACTGTTTTCATTTGCTATTATATTGTATGCTACACAGCGGCATGAAGTTAACCAAAGTACAGCTGATGGTATGGAATCTACTGATATAAATTTCAAGAAGTATTTTAAACTGTTAAGAACTCCTCCAGTATGCCATCCCTGTATTTTTGGCTGTTGGCTGGTGCAGATGAAGATGCAGTGGGTATTGTTCCAAAAAGTTTGGTAACCACTGATCGGGTTTACGGCAATTCTTGTATGCTATGAGAGTCCTCTGCCAAACACCTGCCCAGATACGTTTTCCTCACTGCATGAGTTATTATTCTTAGTGTGTTGTTTCTTCTCTGTAGTTGGGCATAATTGTGCAAAATTAAAACTCACTCTACCTATTTGGCACAAAGTAGTTTTCCTGTGCATACAAATTACTACCGTACATTCTGAGTCAGGCTGTCACAACAGTCAATGACAGCTGCTTCTGTTGTACTTAAGGATATGCCTAGACTTTCTGCACTTTTTTCCCTGCAAAGGGACAAACCAGCTACGTTCATTAGTCCTGGTCAAGAAATGAGGAAATTTGCAGACATATGTTTTTGCAACATTTATTAATCTAAAACAATAATGGAAAATATTTCTGTCTAGTTGTCAGTCTGTTTTGGAAGTGTCTTACACTTGCTTTGCCTTCTTTTGAGCTAATGCTATGAATACAAGACTTAAAAGCCAGAAAGAATAAAGACTTTTATCTGCAACACAACCCTCAGAGTTATGAATTAATTATAAGCTTTTTACTTAACTGAGAAAGGAAGAAAGATTTCTGGGATGCAAGTTCAACTTCTGTGTAAATTACATCTTTTCAAGCAGTCTGCTTCTACAGCCAGGGGATGCAGATGTGTTCTCGTGTTGCATGCAAAAGCAGTTTTCCGCTAATCCACATCTGCTCATCTGCGAGCACCCTGCACCAGCCTACCCATGTTTTACAGCAGCCAAAAAGCTGCACTGGGAGCCACTGATCCGCAGAGTAAGGATGGGGAACAGGACCACTACTTGCAGCAAAGGCAAGCGTCCACAGAGAAACAGTCTCAGCATCTGAGATGCTAGATTTAGGGCCAAATAGCACTTTCCAGCTCCTGAGCCTGACTGCTTGTGAGCCAGCGACATCTGGACTCCTTCTCATCCTGGGATTGATTCAGATGTATACCGGTGTCACAGCGAAAAGGAACACCAGGCAGCGTGACACTGCTAAGCTCAACTTATTAAGAGGACCAACACATGGATAAGCTTTGCCTGTAAAAACTTTACTCTCACAAACACACACACCCCCCAAGACCCACCCCAGTTACCACTTGTGCAGGTTGGCCCAGTCATGCCTGGAGGAAGCGCAGCACCCACTGAGACCAGACCCAGTGTCAGGCTCTGTTCAGTGGCTCAGAATCAACAAGGAACAGTTTCACTTTGGGTCCTCCTTCTTTTACACGGTGTTGAAGTCTGCATAGCAACGTTTCACTTGATCTCAGTTGCTGGAGGGTTTATACCCAGGATTTGGCACAGGCTGCCAATCAAATCAGTACACAGCGATATCACTGTTTATCTTTCCAGCAGTTTCAAATAATGCACTTGTGTAACATGTTGATCCATTGCCCATGCCAAGGCTCAATACACTCAGCTCTTGTCTGCAATTTCTTGTCAGCTATTGTTCATCATACTCAACTGTGGATCAAAGCATGGTCATAAAGGTACAGCGACAACCAACCTGGCCCCTTTTTCTTCTTGATCTTCCTCTGACAGTCCCACCTTCTCACGGAGGAAGCATTCACAGAAGCAAACTTGAAAATCTGAACAAAGATGCTGCTGCAACATGCTCTGGACAGAGCTCTATTCCTCTTGTCTAGACACCTTAAACATCCAGACTCTACTCGGAGTGCCTGTGCAAACAATCAATAGCAGATGATTCACCTATTCCAAAAACAAGCTCCTGTGTGAACCTAACTGGACGATGCCCTGAGAAAGTTCTTCTAATTTGGCCCTGCTTTGAGTGGGGATTGGACCAGATGCCCTTCAGAGGTCCTTTCCAATCTACAAGGTCCTTTCCAAACTGTTTTTCTATGATCTTCTGACACGATGTCCCTTCAACACAAGCTGTTTGCTGTTGACTTTACCACTTATATCCTTTCAATAAGAAAACCGTAAGGCAACTTGCATGTACCAAGAAGAGAGACAAATCCTCAGCTGTAACAGGCATCAGGGGAGCTTTTCAACGTCTCTCTCAAAGTACATGGTGGAAGCCAGCTTTTGGAGAATATGTTTTCAGGGCACCTATTCATTGTAATAATTGAAGGTGTCGTAGATAAGAAAAATGTTCGTTCTTGCTACTGGCTTAACAATCCTTTTTCTCTTCAGGGTTGCATTCAGGAACTGTAACATGTTGATTCAATGCTGCATTTTGGAAAAAAAGCTGTGTTGATGTAATGTAAAAACAATCCATTGATCATCCTGACACCCAACAAATAACTTTTCCTCTTTAATCTAAAAATGATGGCTGTTGCATGTGTTACTAAATCATGCTATTGCTATTCTACAGACAGTCTTTGTTGCTCGGCCTTAGGTTTTGGTTTTTTTTCTTTTCCACTGGCACATATTTCCAGCTTTCTCCTTACAGGTGCCATTATGACATTTCCTTTACAGGGGAATGTGGGTAGAGCCAGACGAGCTACTTAGAGTGTATAGTTCAAACATTTGTTATTATCTACAGCTCACATGATACCAGAAAGTAAGAAAAAGTCCTTTCCCCAAAGTCTAGCCAGGTTAAGAACAGCATGACCTAAAGAAACTACCAATTCAGAGCTGGGCATCCTGCTGGGATAAGAAACAAGTACTTACAGATTTCAGTTCGGTAGACTACCTTTCAGCTGACCGTGCTGGGCTTCCTCATCAAACACCAGTGAGACGTTACATTGATTGAAGTACTTATTAACAATTTTCCCTTCTTGCAAATGATCTGTGTGCATATTTTCTATTAATTAGTAATTTGTTGCTTTTTTGAGATATTAAAAAAATTACTTCCAGGAATATAAATCAGACCATAGATCCCTTGAGAAATACTTGCCATATGATTTTACTACATACTCACCGTTCATGCTTATTACAGCTATACAGCTGCCATGTTATCTAATTTATACATCTTATTTGGCAAAACTCAAATATTTTCCATGGGACATTGAGCTCAGTGGCCTGACCTACAGCTCCTTTCCGTCTCTCATTACCAAGTTTCCTTCCCACAGGGAAGAAAGCACCAAGGCAAAAGTCCAGCGTGTGCATCTGAACTTGGAGTTCATGTTCACAACTCCAATTTAGACAGAGTCGTATCCTTTTTACCAGTACTAAACAGAACTTCCAAGCCAGTCGCTGCAACAACCACAGACTAGTCACCGTTTTAAAAATAAATATTTGCCAAGAGTTGCCAGTGCAACTGTGTGAGTAGCACTAACATCACTAAAGACATTTAGCTGGCTTCTAATTAGAAATGTGATTTAATGTTTTTACCACCCTTTTTTGTTTCCTTTTTAAAACATCCATATGTTTGACATTTTGTTCGTAGAAATATTCACAGAAATGAATTCTGGGTTCATGGCTGAGATACCTAAGGAGATTAAATTTTTTGTTTCAAGTGTAAGGCACTTTCACAGGTTCATTTGTTGAGTTAAAGAACTAAAACAGTAATGTACATTCATAATATAACATTTCACACAGCTTCATGAATAATCATAAATACTAAGTACCCAACTAAATGAGGTGGTAGAAAAAAGGACTTTTCTCAGAAAAATACTAAAAAAAAATGAAAAACAATGAAAAAGAGCTATGAGCATTTTTATAAGGAACTATTTCTGTGCCTCACCACCATACCCACTCCCCCCAAAGCAAACCTAACAGCAAAAATTATTTCAGAAGAAAACAAAATATTTCACTTCAGAAACATTGCCAGCTGGGAGATCCAGAGGAGATCCTGTAGTTCTGATATCTCATACTACTAGTCTCCCTCACAGATTTATCTTCTAGATTGCACTACATTTGCAATGGTGCAGCATAGTCTTTCGCATCATGACAGAAGCCAGGTATATCATGGAAGTTTGTGGTCAGAGCACTTCAAGAACAATTTAACAGATCTTGAGAGCCCAGTCTTACACACCCAGAAAAGACAACCCTGATTCCCATGAAGAACTCTAGCAGAATTTTTGAATGAAATGTCTTATTATCAGCCATGTATTGACATATCCAATCACTTGTACTTTTGAAGGAAAATAATAGACCCAAGTCAGATACTTGTGAAATCTTTTTTAGTCAAAAACCTCATTTTCTACAAAATAGCAATATTGACTATTTAGAGCAAATGGATGTAAATACAAATAGCTACATTGGTTAGGGAAATTATTTACCTATTTAACTTTGCATCCGGGGTGCTATAGTATTTCTATTCCTGTTGGCAAGGCTGGATTTCATGGAGCAGTATATTGCCCCAGCAGCACAGTGGCAGAGAAACCAGCTATACCACAGCTTCTGCTGACACTGTGCATGCAGAGCCAGTGACACACAGACCAACAGTTTCAGTAAATATTATTTAGAAGCCTTTGAAATGTAGAAGCAAGGTAAACATAAGCAGGGAATTTTATTAAATGGAACAGTTACCTACTTGAAAAGGATCTTTTTCTCTCACACTCCCACATACAATTTCATTGATTTCTATGAGATTAATTGCATGCATCTGGCTTGCAAGAGCCTCTGGCAGACAACCTCTGAGCAAACAAAATGGCTGCCTAAACGCCGGTTTTGCATTCAAAGCCAGTTATGTCTCTGCTTGCCATCTACCATGATTATTATTGTTTCTTCTCAATGTTTCCTGCATTTAAAATTTCTTTGAACAACATTGTTCTTACTAGTTCTAAAATGGTTCTTATAATGGTTACCAGATTAATGCAAAGTTTTGTCATATGTCAGCCACAGAAAAGAACACATTCCCTAATTCTGCATTTTGCAGAGGCTTAGTAAAAAACAAAAAAAGGTAACTAGAAAGAAGGCTTTGCATTGCTTCCTTTACCTTACTTATCCACCTCTTTTGTCTTAACTATATTTATTTTCCATAGCTGATTGAAAATTACAAAACTACAATGCAGGAAAAAAATAATGATCAGACTGTCAATTCTCATATCTTCATTACTACAATGAGTAAATTGTTGATGCCCAGAGTTCAGGGATTATATGAAAAATTTAACAAACTTTTTGAAGTGAATGGAGAGAGTGGAGAGGCTTGAGAATATGGCTCATGTATTTCCTTGTGTTTCAGAGAGCCGAATGCTTTTTGGAAAAAAGTAATGATTTTTACTGAGCCTGGAGGGTTTTCTTTTGGAAGTGTAAGTCCATTCTGACTATTTTTTTCTTACAGGAGTTTCATCAGCTCTTCTTCATGGAAAAGAAGTCATCTATTTAATATGCTACAGGGTGGGTCTCTAATGCGGTAAAGAGCCCAGCTCTCATGGTGTTACACACTGGAAAGGCCACTTTTTCCATTCCAGACAGAGGAATGAAATTGTCTGCGTTACAGAACATTTTGCTGAAGCAAGAGCCCCTTCTTTACTGTTTCGTAATGGACTTTGGAGAGTGATTCAGTGTGGGCCAGGACATAAGGCAGGCATAAAGTGCTGCCCACTTCCATTAGCAGCCCGCAGGGTCTATGAGGAATACCTTGCTGCAGGAACAGCCACGCCAAAACTCTTCAAGTGACTGAAAGTGCATCAGATTTTTAAAAGCTTTGTCCTGGAGCAGGGGGCCAGGGCAGGGAGCGCTACCAGTGTTACTGAAAACCCCGTTATAAATCATGTATACCTGTAGCACACCCAGAAAATGTCTGTCACCAGCTCTCAAGGTGTTGCCACAGCGGTGATTTCTGTGCTTCTCCTCGAGCGCAGTGTTATAAACAGTGGCCAACAAGGCCCAGACCAGACATCCTGAGTGACCCATCTGAGGCACGCGCAGCCACTGGCCTCCACAGCAGCTCACCTGGAGGGCGGCCATGTCAGGGTGGCCATGGCTAGGCAGCCATGTCAGGACTCCCTTCCACCAGAGCTGTTCCCAGCTGCAAGCCGTGGGCTGACAGGGTGGTGACAGGTCCTGTTTCATGCTGCCTTCCCTTTCCATTTTGATGTACTGATGTGCCCCACAATACGTGCTGCACGGCGTGGTGGCCTGCAGCCAGGTAATCAGCTCGGAGTGCTCCTAGATGCCTCATCAGATGAAGACTCCAGCTACGCGCAGCTCTCACAGAGCCCCTGTTTCTTACAGCAACAGAATGATCTCGGTTTTTCCATGAGATTCCACACCTGTAACTGTAACTATCGTCTGGTTATTTCAGGATACAGGAGCCTATTTGCATAGAAGCCTGCAAATACAGCATATAAATTTGAAACCACCAGCATTTCAGCAATAAGGCAGCTATAACTATTTCTCAAAATAAAGTAAGCTTTGAGTGGAAGAGGCCACTTGATACTTCATTTTGCTTTTAATTAACGGTGACTTTAAATGCTTTAAAATTAAAAGATATCATGCGATAATTCAGGTTGGAAGCTGCCTCAGACAAAAATATAATGAACTGGCTGAGGATTTGAATTTTTGTTTGAAGCTGCAATTAATATTAAAGGAAAAGCTTTATTTTTCCTAGTTCATGTCTTTAAAATTCTCATTTCCTTTCAATAAGATAGGAGACAGATATATGAAAGCTTACAAAAAATAATGCAAAATTTTGGGAGCGTAGCCTGCATGGGCAACTCAGCGTTTTGCTAGGACAAACGATTCCTTGCTTGCCAGACAAAGTCTGCTGAACAAAAGCTGTCTTTAAATAAGGCTCCTGTAATTTAGTGAAGAGATAATGCCATGTTATTCAATAATAAACAGTCTCCGTCACACTGCCAACAAACACGGCAAAAACAAGACATTCATTTTNAAAGGGGGAAATACTCCTACTGCGACAGAACCATTACCACGCCTTTACTGTCAAGTGAAATAATTGACGTGGACATAATACTAACATGTGGTGTGGGGAGAGAAGATCTCCAGCACAAAAGAGAAAGAGTCTTTGCCTTAGAATAACAGCAGTTATTCATGCTTCTACCTTTCTGGTAGAAGACTGTGCCCAGTGGTTGAAACAGAAACATTTATTGATACTTACCAATAGTAAACATCATCAGTTTGGCTTCAAATACTTTACCTCCAAAGTATTTATTGAGTATTGACTTTCAGAGATATAAACTGTCTCTTAAAAATGCTTAACCATTTTAATGTAGCCAGTAATAAAGGAAATAAGGAGTTCATTATACTAATACAAAGATATTCACAAAGATTGATTATTACTTAATAAAAATTCTGCAACCTAATGTGTGGATTTGCTCTTCTTATGCATTTAATACTACCATGGGTCTTCACATTTGCCAATGCCTTTGCCCCAAGGACCTTATAGTCTTGATCAACCAACTTAATGATATTTCTTGTATATCTAAAAATGGAGATAAGATATTCAAATATCAGAATCAAACCATATGAAATTAAGTTCTTCCATCCACTTACAGGCCTCTGGTAGTTCCATGGACTAAGTTTAGGACCACAAAAGATCTCCGGATTAAAAACTTTTAGAAAATTTGATGGGATTGTTTCATTTAATATTTTTATGTTATTAGCTTTTTGTCTATTTTTATCTTTTGAGGGGGATTAGTAATAAGAGATGATGACATCCTGCATATTGTGACAACTGTATTTCTAACGACATGCTTGAGCTCAAGCTTGTAAAGTCCTGGCTAATACCATGTCCTGGAAAAACAATTTTCTATAACATAAAACTATCTAAAGTTATAATTTTACAAACAGAATCTTAGTGCTGAGTGCAAGTTACTCATATTAAATGCATTTTTTTCTTTGAATTTCAAAAAAATATTTTTACCATTTTCCTAAGTTTCAAGCAACCCCTAAATTAAATTCCTGTCTTTTTTTCCCCTACAATTTAGTTTGGTTTTGGAAGCCCATTGTTTCATATTTGTGATAACTAAGTCTTTGGATATCAAGAAGTAAATGGGGTTGGTTTCACATAGCTAGGAAAATGGCTGAATACCTCTAGGAGAACTTAGCCCGATCCCTACCCTTTCCCTCCAATTTTTCCATGCAAAGCGTAGGAAGTGGAATAGAGGAGGAGATGCCATGCAGCTTGGCAATCACTGTGTGTCTCATCCTCGAAGTCACATTGTTTGCTCTTACACATCTATGAACAAAGGACACTCTCTTGCCAAGAGTGATTTCTAGAGTACCTATTAATTAATTCCTTTCTGTACTATCTCAGATGATGACAAGGAGAGATTTTTTTTTTCCCTGATGTGGGTTGTACATAGCCTATGTGCATCTTTGTTGCTTTCTTCTTGGATTTTTGTTGTAGTATTTTCTAAAAAATAAAATAAACTCCAAATTTAATTAAAATATAGCAATCCAAATGAATTGCACTAAATTCAATGGCAGTGTCAAATGTAGCATGCAGTCTTGAGTTAAGTTATCCAACTACGCATATGTACCGTAATGTTTTTTTTGGCTACTGAATGTCATTGAAAAATGTCCCTCTAGACATCTCATTTAATATATTATATAATGGATTAATTACTGTTCTATATTTTATATGATTTATAGCCTCAAGTTTTAAACAACCGTAGAGTAAGAATACACTGAAAAAACTAGATATCAATTTGTCCAATGGCTTTTACTACACAATTTTTTAATTAGTTTGCGATCCATGTGACCTAAAAGTTAGTTCCTGGAAAATACTGAAAGAACTTTGTGAAAGTCTTTCATTTTAATTCATTGTATGCAACGGTACTTACACATCAGGATCATTATACCTGCATGGAATAGTCTGCACTATACACAACTGAACATCCTCATTTAAAAACCCATTTGAAAGCAAGTGGGAAGCAGATGCTGTTCTCCCTTATGTGACACCAGCACAGTTCCACTGGAACTCAGAATACTCTGGTGTAAAGGCACAGTCGAATTTCATGCAGAACTCCTGTGCAGCTGCCAAAGTCAGCTTTAACTGGAAGGCACAGCAGCTCTTTCCCAGAGGCAGCTCTCTCTGACTGCACAGATGTGTCACCAGCACATGGGCTATGGGATGAGCAGCTACTCCATATGCCATGAATGGGCAGTATGAAATTTCCTGACTGGACTTGCCTCTGATAGCTGAGGCAGAAGAGTTGCTCTCTACAACATATACCAGAATTGGCAGGAGTGTGGCTCCTCTCTTTTCTAGTCCTGTGAAGGTTCAAGAAAGTACAGGGACTCCAGCTGCTAGGAACTGATTGATTATTCTGAGCTAACAAGCACCACAGGTTAAACGCACAAAACACATCACTACTCCAGCCCTACTGGTCCTGAAAAATAAGACGACCTCTGTAAAAAATGAGAAATGTATTTAAATTTCCCACATACTCAAGTGCTAAAATATGATATTCTATAACCAATCTTCGGCGATTACCACATCAGGCTTCTCTGTCCGTAGCATGTCTCTGTTATGCTCTTAGTAATAGAGTAGGCGAAACAGCATGATCTGTTCTCAGTCTCTCTTTGTCTTGGTAAAATCCCTAATCATTTTTGTCATTACACAAAAAAGCCATTTCAGGTGACTGCTTTCCATTTGCTAAGAAATGCCACAAGAGCTTGCCCCATACTCTACCTGCACTGTCATTTTAAATTTGCTGTATTAACAACTATGGACCTCTTCTAGAACTCATCCAGGGGCTGTGGGTACTTTGTCCACAGATACCAACATCAGTCAGCTAGCACTGGCAGTCAGTGCAGGTTCCAGCAGAGCAAAGTACTGTGGCACATCCCACAGCAAGGAAGCCCATAGCCAAAATCTAGTATTTCATCTAATCATGATACCTTTTTTTTAATATATTGCTCTGCAAAGCAAAGAGGAGTGTGTTGCAGAAATCAGAACCCAAAGATGAAATGCCATCATTATCATGATGACGTGCAGCATTAGAGCAAATACTGCAATTACAGCAAATCCAAGACCTGGAAAAAGATTTTTCATTCTTCAGTCAGTAGATCACAGCTACGGACTGAGCATCCAGAAACTGTCTAAGACCTAATAAGGTTCCTAAAATTTGAAGCAGAATAAACAGCTGCATTGGGACTGCTTAGCCTAGAGAAGAGCAGGCTCAGGGCAGATCTTATCAGTGTACAATACCTGAAGAGAGGGTGTAAAGAAGACGTAGCCAGGCTCTTTTCAATGGTACCCAGTTGTGGGACAAGAGGCAACAGGCAAAAATTGAAACACAGGAGGTTTCCTATGAACATTAGGAAATACTTATTTACTGTGAGGGTGACTAAGCACTGGCACGAGTTGCCCAGAGAGGTTGTGGAGTCTCCCTCCTTGGAGATATTCAAAAGCAGTCTGGCCATGGTCCTGGGCAACTGGCTCTAGGTGGTCCTGCTTGAGCAGAGGGTTGGTCAAGATGACCTCCAGAGGTCCCTTCCAACCTCAACCCTTCCATGATCCTATGATAAATGCTAACATAAAATGCTAATATAAAGTGCTAATACAAACCATAGCTATTTTACTCATTGGGATACTACAACTTAATGTCAGTTCAACTTCTGTTTGCTTGTCCTAATTGACATTTCTGTCTTGTTCAGATATTAGATTACTCACGCAGTCTGGGCAGATACTACAAGATGTTTTCAGTACAGTAGAGTTATTGCCCTCTCTTCCCTAATACAGGTAATCCTGATGAACTCTTCCCTCTAGGGAAAGGAGCAGTTCATCCAAGCTGTCCCTTGGAATTACACCAGTGCATCCCATCTACTTTCTGGTTAGAAACTCCAACCACAGGCAATCTGTTAACAATGGACATGGAAGCACTTCCCAGCTCTGAAAATTCATTTATTCCCTTACCACTCTCCTGTGCCATATCCAAGCATCAAAAAGAGGAAAAACAGAATCAATTGCAACAGGCAAGAGATGCCTTTACAGCAGCTGGCACCCCTTTCCCACAAATACAGACATAAAGCCCAAAGCTATATTTTCATGCAAGATGTATCCAACCACTGCCATTTATTCCCCGTCTTATCCAGGAAGGTCACTGGTTTCACAGAAACAAAAACCTCATTCATATTTTAGCCTCATCAAAATTGTAATTTTGAAACTTAGCAAGACCCCAGTGAGAACAAGGTTCTATTCCATCCATTGCAAATTATCCACAAACTGTCACGAGACTGTGCTACAATGGGTTCTCATATCCAGCTATTTTTCAGTCCTTGAGTACGTTTCTGCCATGCAGTCTATGCTGTGATGATGGAATTTTTAACAGCATGCTTGTGCATTCTTCAGGACTAGCATTGCTAAAGCCCAGTTTCTATCTGTACATCCAAGGAGATATATAATTTCAGGAAGCATGACTTTCACAACAGTAAATCAACTTACTTCATTTTAAATTGAAATGGATTGCTGAAAAGAATTACTTTCAAGGACCTGGAGGCCCAGTCCCCTTCCTGTTCGATGAAACCAGGGTTCCCTTGTTTTTTCATTCCATGAGCATGACAGTCAACCCATGACACTGCACGTCATACCGCACAGTGAGCACTGCATTCTGACTCAGATACTGCCAGTGGCTACTTCCCCTCTGTTACACTTTTGGGCAGGAGTTTCTCCTAAAGATAAAACAATAGAAAGCATACAGAGAGATCCTAAGGTTCCCTTCCTGATAACGTTTGCACAGCATCACAACTGTTCATGGTGGAATAGACCCTGGGAAGATGTTATACCCATCTTTCCCAAAAACTTCTCCTACCCTCTACCAGATCATTCCTATGTGTCTGTAGGAGTACCTATAATACAGTTTGGAAGGGAGCAGAGATCGCTACCTGCAGCTACGCTAGTTATTTTAAGGAACACTTGCCACTTTTTAGTGGTGAGAATATGTCTTGAATAAGCACTTGGGAAGGGAAGACAAAGCCCTTTCTAGCTGGCATCCCCACCTCTGACAGCTCTGAACAGAAGAAAGCTGTCTGAAAAACTCTGATTTCTGGATGAGGTGAGCCTCTTCAGAAGAGCTGTCTCTTCATAAGGAGGACTACAGGCACAACCACTAAAAGGGAAGAGCGCAAAGAGAACGTTCACCCTTAGTAACACATTTATAATGGTAGCTGCATAAGCAAACACTGAGATAGTGCTTTTGTAATACAAAATATATAAAAATACAAATTTGAATATGATTCAAATACAAGAAAAAAGTGTATTTGATTCATAATCTTTAGATTTTTAAAAAACTTTGTTAGGAACATAAGTTCCCGAGAAAAGACACCTGGCTCCAGATTTTCTCTACAGGAAGTGATAAACCAGAGAGTTTGAAGTTAATACATTGAAATTGTTTGCTTTTATGGAAATATTAGGACACGCTCCAGATTTTTAGCTACACCTGTGAAAAGAAACCAAAGACACAAAGTTGCACAGCTTCATGCACCAGTTTTGCATCACTGTCTGCTACAGTTTGGAAACATTGGCTGAAAAAAATCAAAATAGTCTACCTAGTCATCGACAAGTTCCTTATGGATACAAGGAAGCACAGGTCCCTGATACCCACTAATCACTGGGAGTTTTGCCTTGATCAAGGCCTACACCTTTCATACCAGCTGTGTTGGCTGGGGACAGTTTGGGGGAGACTCTTATACACACATTAGATGACCATTCAAATGCCAAATACAAGCAGACAAAAGCAGATGTCTGTTTAGGCTGCCTTACACATCTTTCTCTGGTAGCCGATTCTTTCCAACATCTCTCTCCTGTTTTGCACATCCAGACCAGAAATCACCTTTAACACTTGTAGCACAGTATTTTAGGGGTTGCACTGAGTTAATAGAAAAAATGATGACATGAGGAAAATGAGACCTTGCATAAGGACAATTTCCAGCTACCCTGCTGCCAATATTGTAACGTAAAGTTCAAGCAAAACAGTCCACCACTCCATCACCTCTGCTGCAGGGTGGCTCCTGCTGCAGGAGCAACTCAACTGTTAATGCAGCAGATAATGAATCACAGCTATTAGTCCAAAATATTTAGAAGAGCAAGCACTAAGGTCAGATTACTTTCATGTGCTGGGTTTTAAATTGTGATGTTTCAGCAGCAAGTATTCAGAACAGCAAATGCATTCTCTAAAAGGAACAACTTGGGCCATCTCAGGCTACACTTGTGTCCGCTAATGAAGAATAATCTTAAAGCATGCACTGAACATCTCTAGATGAGAATGTATCAGTCCGAAATCCCTGCTAGGTTTGCAGGCAGGGATAATACCTGAAAGGAGGTTGTAATGAGGCAGGTGTTCGTCTCTTCTCCCCGGTAACTAGCAATACGACAAGAAGCAATGGCCTCAAGTTGCATCAGGGGAGGTTTAGATGAGTTATTAGGAACAATTTCTTTACTGCAAGAGTGGCCAGACATTGGAATATGCTGCCGAGGGAGGTGGTTGAGTCACCATCCATGGAGGTGTTTAAAAAACATGTAGATGTGGCACTTCAGGATATGATATAGTAGGCATGGTGGTGTCGGGGTAATGGTTGCACTTGATGATCTTAGAGGTCTTTTCCAACCTATGATTCTATGATTCTATGATTCTATGCTATAAGGCAACAGTTCCACTATTGTGTTACAGGTCTGCTGATGGTAAAGACTCTAAACAGAACAATAAGCAACACATATATCTGAACAAGTTTTGTTTTCTATTTCTGTTTTCTGTTATCTCGCTGATAGCTAAGGTGATTACCTTCAGGAATAATGCATACAGACTGAAAACACATATTGGTCACAAGAATGGCCAGACATAATCAGGGAAGGGATTAACAAAATCGAATCCAATTACTCCTAAAAGCACAATATGCAATATACCTATATGAAAAATAGCAGTTAGAATTTTCCATAAAGGATGCTCTTCAATATAACCACAGCCAAATGTTAATCTGCTTCTTATTTGGTCTTAACTTCTCTGTTCATAGTAATTATATAAACCCTGCCTGTTAAACTAACCAATTCTCCTAAGACTGGCAGTTTCATTTTTATAAGATCAACAAGATTTTAAGTATTCTTGGGAGCTGCTCTCAGGAGTTAATTATAGAGTGAGGAAATCGGAACATGCAGGCATATGGCCTTCAGACTCTGCACAAACAAGTATTCACTTATGATTAAAAAAAAAACAATTGGAGATTTGATGCCCCTGGACTTTAAAAAAAAATAAATATATATATGAAAACTAGAAATGCAGATAACCCATTTGTTCAGTCAGGCAGCCTGTCTTCTTTCATGAGATATCAACAAATAATGAACATCTATTAAGATGGGAGTTCAGTGAGCTCAGCCTATTGCTTAACTTCACAGGTGATATACCGAGTAGCACACAGACAGATGACTAGGTCAGGGACTAGGACTGGTTGCTACTTTTTCCCACAGAATGAAATGACACAGAAATGACACCATTTTGACAGAATTATACTGTGCCTCTCAGGATACCACTCTCAAAGCTATTTCAGTTGTTCTGGTAAGAAGCTTGGCATCCTGGTTTTCAGACTTCCCCATTCACTGCCGTCAGACTGGCAGCTCTCCTCCTCATTCACTACCCTTAAGAATTTAATTGTTTCCATTTTAACATTTTGTATGGGACTGTCACAAGCAGAAACCCTTGCCCCGGCACCGAAAGGGGCTACATAGACTGTGAGCTCTATCTTGTTAACTCTGCTGGCTTCAGATCTCAATTTGTGCTGGAATGTCAGATGTCCCCTCCTCATCCTATGTGATACAATGGCCCAAGCTGCTTCACTCATCCATTAGATTTTGTCTTTTAAAGAAACTCTTGGAGGGGGTGAGGACCAATGAATGTTTGCAGCAGATTTAACAGTCCTCAAGTATTACAAAACTACTGTAGGAGAAGAAAGGAGTTAGGCCAAATCTAAGTGCTTTTAAAACCACACCCTTGAAAGAAAAGAATACATATCTCTGCTTGCAAAATAGAAATTCCATTTAACAACTCCATCAAAAATTACAACTTTGATTATTCCAGGAAGAAAAGACAGAATGGCAAATCTCTCAAACTATATTCCAAATTATAAAGCCAAATCCTCTGTGAGATACTGAAATCCTGTATTGCCAGTGAAGCACTAATGGGAAGCGGTTCTTTTCCATGCAGATAACTTTAATAGCAGCTGACTGTGAAAGGCCTATTAAAACCTAGGAATTAAATGCTGAACTTTTAGAAGTTACACAAAGAAATGGAGAACCAGTGAAGCAGAGCTTTCTGAGAGACTGCACCACCAAATTCTCTTAGCTCTGTGTGCTTCAGGTAAGCAAAACAATTCCAGTAGTGCTAGAAGCAACACGCTTAACCCTTAGGTGAGTGGCATTTTCTATGCTGCCTACCAGAAAGCAACAACTCTGCCTGAAATTTGGTAAGACTGGAATTGATATCATAACTTAGTGATGTAGAGGCCTGCAAGTATTTTGAGATGTGTGTGTTGTGGTGGTGAGTAAGGTTGAAGACTGATCATTTTACAGCCCTTATAAATCACTTCATCATTGCGCTCTTTAACATATTTCCACTTAAGGGAAAATATGCAGTTCCTGTCTGCTTTTGAGCCTCTGGTAAAGTACACATTTGTGTATGCTTTTGTAATCAATTTACCCATGAAAGTTCAGATCAGACACAATATCTGGTTTGCAGCAAGGTTTTCCTTTCCAAAAGAAAAACTAAATTAGTCTTATTATGAATCATTCAACAGTATTGATATTACAATCTGAGCTAAAACAAACATCATAAAACTACCAGACAGTAAACACAACACTAATAAGAGTAGGGGTCTAACTTTAACAATTAAAAAAAATATATTTTCATGAATGTTCAGCATTCTCAATTTTTCTGCCATCTCAGCTGAATTTACACTGAGACATCCCTTTCTTTCTAGCCCAGTGTATTTTCCATTTGGTCTCTCATTCCTAAACCATATCAAATGGCTAGAAAGGGATAACTTCCTCTGCCTAAAGCGGTGACCTCACACTGCATAGTCTTTACTTAGTGTAGTCCAAAGAAAGAGGAAATTGTTTTGGATGGAGAAGGTAATTCCCACCAGAGGATCCCCATGAAACAAGTGTTTACTAAATCTGTCCCCTGGATCATACGGTGTACAACTCTCACAAATGTGAGGTGATGAACAGTTTTCAAACCCCGGTGGGCAATGGGGTCATTCACCATAATGTAGTTTTTATCACTTATTATCTGGCCAGCATATTATGAAAATTCATTTGATCATGGCTTTGGTGAAAAGTTTGCAGTTTGTGCTGCACTGGAGACTAGATGTTTGGGTAGCAAGTCAGCAAATGATAGGTCAAGTTCAAAAGCTTCATCCAAATACATCTACTAAGCATTAAAAATTGCAGTTATTGATCTGAATTAGTTCAGATAAGAGCTAGGTCACACAGAAACACAGTATCAGAGCGAGGAACCCTTACTGCCAGAGCACATGGGCCTGTTGAGACCAGTGACGTCCACTCCCAGAACCCTCCTACCTTGCTTGAACTGAGAAAGAGAAATGCCCCCATTAAGCTTTTTTCTTTCCTTAGTCCTATAAAAAGTTGATTCTCTGGCTGTAGTTTTACCAGCTGTGGCTTTCGTTCCAGGCCGTAAAATAATACTGTCTTGTCTGCATAGGCAGCCTCAGTTTCATAAAATAATGGCAGGAAAAAATTAATAGACTCTCAAGCCCAAAATTTAAAAAAAATCTTGGTAACGTCCCTTTCTTTTGCCTTCCACTTCCCAAAATAATCATTTGCTTGAAGAACAAAACATAAGCTTTGTTTAAAAATCAAATGGTAGGTTTTGATCTCCTCTGATTTTACTCAGAAGCTAGCAGAGGGGAGCAGGAGATCTTTCCCTCATCTCAGGAACTCTTGCAGCAAAGGTAGAACCATGACTGGCGATGGATGCATTAAAAAAATGAGTAACACTCCCCAACAGCAGCTCTAAATCTTCTTATACTGAGGAATGTAAGGGGACTAGAAAGAGGGCAGAAGTCACTGCCAGAGGGACTTTGCAACAGAAGTACAAACAAAATGTATTGCAAACAGCAGTATGAAGTTATTAGCAGTGGTAATAATGGATGGGCCTCTCCCATAGCATGCCATGGAGCCCATGCTGCACGAAGCAATGCTAACAGCACACTGAGCTTCTCATAAATGCACTCCACTCTGATCCAGGCACACAGCAAAGAAATTCATCTCTGACTGTATTCCAAGTCTGGGCGAGATCTAGAGAACATCCGCCAAGATACATTTAGCTGAAAGCTAGGGGTTTGGTGGAGCAGACAGCAGCAACTTCCAGCAATGTGCAGGACTTTTGAACATTTGCGTGAATGTACAAATGTGTACTTGCATTTGGAGAAAAAACAGCTGCTGATTTTTTAGTTTTGTATTTTTAACCTCCTTATAAATAGATACACTTAGGTTTTGTGCATTTCATTTCTTGCATTTATGTTAAGGGCAAGCATTTAAATGAGGCACAAATTAAAAGAGGTAGGGTGCTCAAAAGAACATATGTCACTCGAAGCTTGTTTTACTGAAAGTTGGCAGAACTTAAGCTCTGATGTGCTTGTTTCCTTTTGACGTAGAAAACATGCCAGCACTTCCACTGCTCGGTGCCATAATGAACTGACCTTCTATTTATTTTTTAAATTATTTTTATCATGCACACTAGATGGTGCTCAAGTTAAAAAATGCGTAGCAACTGCGATAAACTTTTCATGAGATGAGCAAAATACATGTTCTTCCTTTGCAGTACTTACAACAAGAAATCAGGAAAATCTGCCTATTTACCTGAGTCTTTTCTTGACTGCTGATCATCACGCATTTTACTAAAATTATATTTCACTGGCTTTTTTCATAATCACTACTGATTTTTAGCTGCATATTTATGAAATTTTTGCAGTCACTTATAGCATCCTGCATTATTGAGAGCTGAATGAATTACGTGAGTATACGTACACAGCTACAAACAACACAGAAATACATTTCACCAGCCATCAGAAATTTAGTATCCGTGTTCATGACAGTACTGGCTTGTGAAAACGTTTGAAAATAGAATTATTCCTTCCTCAGTGATCATATTGGATTAACTTATTAGTTTATGGAAAAGTTATCATGTTACTTGACATTTCGAACAGATAAACTGTACCAAGTATGTCACTGACCTTTACCTTAGCTGGAGTCTGAGTTTTGAGCAAATCAGGCTCTTTTCAAGCAGCACAGAGAGAAAGGAATAAGCAATTCAGAGTCCGACACTGTTTAATAGGTGTCCAGTCCTCGCTGAAGACTGGTAGACCCTCCTGAATTGGCAGAGATTGAACACAAGCGGTCACAATCAGATGAGAACAAAAGATTGCTGAGGAGCAGACATTGACAGCAATGCTGGTCACAGGCAGAGATACACACAGACATCAAATTAGTCAGAAATATATATAGATACTTGAATCTGGCTGATGACATTGTGTTGATTAATTTGAATATTTTATACTTTTTCAACACCTTAATAGCTCTGCATGGAAAGTTATTTATTTCTGCAAGATTAATAATTCCTTAGGTAAACCCAGAGGCTAACGCTGTGGACAGATGTCGTCTTCCAGATCTAGCTGTGCAGCTGAAGATGCTACTGACCTGAGCTATTTATCTTCCGTGGCCATCCGACGTTCTTCTCTGCTCCCCTCCCTCCTTGTTAGTGAATTCACATGAATTCTCTTTCTTTCATTTCAGAAAATATCACACAGTTAAGCCTATTTTTCAGGCTAACTTGGCAGCAGAAAACAGCAGAGTCCATGCTATTCTTTCTGCTGAGGGAGGGCAGAACCCCCCATCAGAGGATTAGTAGTGAGTAGCTGTTCCAGGGTGACCTCTTCAGTCAGCGTGGCTGTTTGCAAAGTGAACACCAACCCCACATCCTTAGCCCAGTCCAGCTACCAGCTCCAGTTTTGGAAAAATTATGACAAATTATTCCAGAATTGCAAAGCAATGATCTAGGGAAAAGGAGGTAGGAAGCAAATCTAATTGAATTTTACAGTACTTCACAAATCCCCCTAAATATTTGCACAAAACCTGAAAGTGCTCTTGATTTTTTTTATCCAACACCTGCTGCTCTGTCACAGTTCAGCATTAAAAAACAAATGGCTCCAATCTGCCAGCAATAACAAAAGGCAAAAGAGTGTCAAGTGCTGTTTGCACAAAGAGAACCGTGCAATAAAGTTCATAAAATCATGAGCAAAGTTCACCTTTATCCTCTACAAATAATATTTCAACTTCCCTGTGTGTGTATAATGAAAAAAATGCAATGTTTCATCACATACAACCATCTTGTACCTCTCAGTGTATTATCCTATCTTTTTTGCCATGAAGTGAAAAGCATTTAAAAAGCTGTGAACGGAAATCACCATGGATTTAAACGTGGGGAGACCATTAGGAGCTAGTAACCTGCACTCACCCCTTGATTCAGAGAAGAGGAATACATCTTTTTTGTTCCTCACATCAGAAAACAGCACACCTGTTCTGTAGAAACTAGTGACATCCTCTCCTGTATCCATATACCGTGTACATATGACCCTATACCTACTACCAGCTCTTGAATCTCTTCGTTTTTTAATATCCCAGATACTGCCACAAAGCTATAAATCAAAAACACATTTTTTAATAATTACAGGAGCCCAAACTTAAAGACCATACAGCTTAGCCTACAATCCTACTTCAGGGTTCTTTGTTGCCTTCAAGAGGATTCGCACAGATGCAGGAGTTTGACCACAAGGCCATTTATAAAAGCATCATGTGACTTTACAGAGATTAATTCTACAGTTCTTCTGGTGAGCATTGGATTCATTCAGAACATCCCCAGGCAGGATAAACTGATCTGCTCAGGAAACAGTTTCTCTCTCTATGCAACTCCACGGTCTGACATACTGCCACCAGATTTGAACATCCAGAGAACTGAATGGTTAAATGGGAGGTTTTCGGACAGACTGTTTGATTCTCTCCCAGGCACAGGAGAGAATTAATTGCAGAGTAAAGCCCCCTCTTTCACTGAGGATTTTACCCATAAGAAAACAGAGGGTCGGAGTACACTGTTGCAGACAGCACTTTGCTGGGCTGTCAGGCTGAGTCTTTGACTTTGGTGATAAGCACCAATGAGTTTACACGCTGGTTTTAGAACAGTATATGTAGGCTGGCCCAGATGGGCAGAAGGCTGAAATCAAATCAGCAAAATGAAAAGAGCTAGTGAATCAGATTTTCTCAAATTAACCGCTATTTAAAAATAATAAGCAACTGCAATTGATTCTCATTAGTGCATCAAGGGAAGATGGAGAAAATCCAGGGCAAGGCAGCTACTTCATTTATATTCTACTGAAATCTTTCAAATTTAATCCACACAAGCAGTAAACAGAAAAAAGCTACTCAGCATTCAAGTAGCAGGTCTAATTACAGGCTGGCAAGGCATATGCAATAGGTACAGTCAAGCCAAACCCTAGGGTAGAACTCCTCTAAGCCTTAAGGAAGGGTGAAAAAGCCAAACATGTTGAGATTGCAAGTCTGCAGCAAGCCCCAGCCTTTGGAAGGGACAGTACAAAACCACTGGCTCCAAAGACCTGAGAAAGTGGGCAGGTTTAAAATATTAATCTAGACTTGAATTCTGACAATTTGGCCAACAAGTTATGTACTCTTATTGAGCTATAAACCCACGTCAAATGTTCACTGCCCTCACCCCAGTAGGTACAACTTTGCGATTTTGAAGACTATGTTACATTTCAAGTAAGATCTGAGCATATTAGATGAATCTTTATCAGTAAAGACCAATGGAAAGGAAGGTGAAAAGAAAAGAGTAATGGAATAAAAATGGCCTTAAATCAGAAAATGAAGTAGGGGTGAGGGAGCAAAAACTTCTAGAACCTTATAGGATCTTAACTATATCTTCCTTGACATTCTGAAAAGCAAGTTAAAATTCACAGACATCAGGGTTCAGGGAAGCAAAGTAAACATAAAATGGCAGGATTAAGGTGCCTGAGCATTGGTGAAGCAAGTTAGAAGGGAACTGGATCCAAATATGCCATTAAATGAGAGGTCTGGCAGTGGATTCCAGTTATGAGCAGTGGAATGGGAGCATCTCCAGAGGGCTCAGCCACCCTGAACCGTTTATTGCACTGCGAACTGCAGCAGGGCCACAGAGCCCGCTTCAGCCACAGAACAAGACACTGTTGTGCTATGGGGGACAGCAGCACCAGACAGACTGGCTGCCCTGTATAAGAAGTATCAGACTGATTTATAGTGTCCAGTACACAGTCTGCACAAAGGCACAGTCAGCAGTCATCCAACCGTTCCTTCTCCCAGGCATTCAGCAGCAACTGAGCCAAACCCATGCACACTGGGAAGGGGAGCACCAACAAGCTCTCCTCTCTTCGGAACACATACAAGAAGCAGGAGAGCAAGCAGAGACCATAAAAAAGGAGAAAATACTTAACCACGCCTTAACTGTGCATGTACAAATTGCAGGATGGAGTCTAGTCCACTTGAAGAGACCAGTCAATACTGCACTTACTGTTACTAATAGGGAAAATAAACAATGGGGCAGGACTAACAAACAGCTAGCATAGAGTCAGGCTCCCGCAAGCAGACTGTGCAACACAACTACCTTATGGATTATGGATTAAATGCATATTCTAAGGATCAAAGGCATTCAGTGTAACTTTTCCTAGGTTCACCGTCTGAAAATAGACTAAAATTCTGATGGAAATCTAGACTGAAGAAAAGAAAACTAATACAGAGCCATTCATCAACATTATAGTCTCTAAATTTCCATTGCATCTGCCCCAAGAACTTATCTTATTGAAAAATTAATATATGAGCAGTTCCTTTTTCCAATATGTAACTACTGGGCAGAGCAAACAGCACAAATGGAGGAGTTTGATGAATACAGCAAAAGCAAGTGCAGTGTCCAGGGAGCTGGAATGGAAAGGACTGCTTGAAAGAATTATCCTTCAGTCATGGACACTTGTACCCATGTAACAAAAGAAAATCATGTTCAGTGTCCTGTTCTGCTATATCCTGATAGTTTAAGGTTGTACACTCTACTTACTTCTCAGCTTCACCGAAATCCTTGTGAAATTCCTTTTTTTTTTTTGCTGTTATTATATAGAATGTTCTTTTATGTGCCTAAGCAGAAGAAACTAGGGAAAGAACCATTTTTAGCCTAAAGGTGATATGAACTGCTTCCTCCACATTAATGAAACTATTGATTCAGATTACTGGGGAGAAAATCTCCAAAGTAATAACATATCTAGCAAGCAGGGGAAAAAAAACCCTACAACGAAATTAGTGAGTCACCATACTCCTCCACGCTCATTGGGGCTTAGCTTTGGGGAGGAAATTCTGCAGCCATGAATTGCTAACTTGGTAGGAAGAGAATCACTATCAAAATCTGGCTCTAATCCTTTTCCTCCCATTCTATTGCCCAAAGCAGTACACACTAATATTTATTTCATGCAGAAAAATTTGTTCTTTACAAGACTTTATTAAACCACTTAAAAACAAATGTCCTCATCACTATATCAGTGACAATTCTAGTGCTCAAGGAACATCCCAGCTACACAAAGCGGACTTTGATTTGAGTGTGTATCTCAAAAAATTATTGGCCACAGACAGTAGTCTGGCCTGGCATCTAGGTTTTCCCATCATTTAAGCGAGCAATAAAGAGTTTTAACTTCCATAAAGATCCCTCTACTTACCTTATAAAGGAACACAGATTTAACGTATACACAAATAACAGATACTTGAAGAACCTATGGGTCTTGCCACAGTGGTAACAATTGGCCGTAATATAACAGGGTCCTAAAGCCCACGTAGGGCTTTCACATTATGTTGAAATGGTAACAGTCACTCATCTGCTTGTTTCCTACTGTATAAAAAAGCCACAGTGCATCTGACTTCATGGAAAATGTCATGGTGTGAAACCAGTCTCACAGAAAATATATTCTGTGTTTACAGAGTTTTATGAAAGTTCTGCATAGACAAGGACTGAAACAGAACTCAGCTCCTCGTAAAATGCCCTCGCCAATCATTTCTGCTTTGAAGTAGAGAGCACAGCCTTTTTTTTTTTTTTAATCTTTTTCTTTTTTTCTGACTGCTAGTGCAAGGGAAAGAAACATACTTTAAGTATATGTCCTTTCACTGCTGAGGCTTTGTATGTGTGATCAGTATCTTTACAGTGAACTACAGAATTAAGAGACTAAAGTGGTCCCTCAAGCACGTGTTTCAGCTACACATAGGAAAGGCTTTATAGTCATACTTCGGAAGTGAGGAATATCTTGGACCTCATTGTTTTTGGCTGAGAATCTTTGTGAGTCTGGGTAAAGAGGTGGCCATTTCCTCCGTTTCCCCAGCAAAGGACTGCTTCCAGAGATTATCCCCTCCTTGATACCAATGCAAATCACCCAGAAGGACAAATAAATGTAACTCATCTTGCCCAAAAAAAGCCAAACACCAGAGAAGAACTTGAGTTTGGCTACTTGAAATCTGCACAGGTCTCTTTAGGGAAAGGGGAAAAAAAAGAAAAAAATAATGCATTTAACACACACACTTGAAACAGCAGTTAGTGTGTGGACCAACAAGCATGGATCCACATAAATCCTGCCCTCCCCAAGACAGGTGGGGGAATTAGGAATTAGAAAGGGTTGCCTTGAAAAAATCCATGAAGTAGCAGCCATTACTTCTGTTCAGAAGCCATTTATACAATTCTCCTTCTCTGCAATAAACATCCAAATTATTTGGGGAAATTACTTCAGATGTTAGCAAGGAAGAGGATTCAGATTTATGTGCCATGTTCACATAGAAGCCACCAATTCTAGGTGCTACTAAATCAAAATGTGAAGTTTTTGACACCAATACCAACCTGCAAGGTTTAGATGGGCCAATGCACTGGAGGCTGCAATGCACTGTAACTTGCAGTATTTTTTTGTGGACTATGAGTCCTTTTGCCTAGATTTCAGTTCAATCCTAAGTTTTCTAGTGTTCCAATGCAATGACCAATACCTCATGTCTCTGTCTCCCTGACTTTTGCATGTTCTTTCTTCCTCCCTATTTCACCTACTTATGTCTAACTCTAGTGCAATTTCAACAGCTCATTAATTTTCAGTCTCTTGATTATTTAATAGCTTACTTTAAAATAGGAGGACAGTGTCATTGCAGAAATTTAGTTTCCTGCAAAAAGGAAGAGTCACAAAGTTTTTTCACAAAGACACTTTAATGCAAATCAAAGAGTACTATGTTTCATTCTAAGGTGCTCCATATCCTCAAACACTCAACATTGAGCTTCCCAGTTTTAACATTCCCTTGAGAAATTCACTTTTAGTCTAAACAACAGAATTTTAAAAAGACAGCTCTTTAATGCTTCTATTTTTTTAATTAATCAATACTGTATTTCAATACCAACTGTCAAATCTTTATGAGCAGCAGAAGGATATTCTGCAAATTTGTTGATCACTGTATAGTACAACCTCAAAACTCTTATCCAAAATCCATGTATTCCAAAATTAGGTTTCCTCCCTCAACATGCAACATTTGAATAAAAAAGTCCTGACTTACTCCAAAAAATTTCACTGTTCAGTTATATAAACTCAGATCTCTTGACACCCACTCTGGCTTATGAAGACACAGGTTTATATAAAGGACCTTCAAGAGAAAATGAAAAATGAATATTATTTTGCTGAAATTTCCAGAGGATTATAACACTTCCATTACCATAAGAGTACACATATATGAAGACATCATGTCCACTATATCATACCTTGCAATATAATATTTCTGGAGGACTATAAGTGTTCTCTGTGCAAGGCTGTGGCATGTTATGCTGGGACTATATCAGAAACTACTAGGCAGACATTCCATTTTATTTAAGCCTTCATAATTATGAAAGTACCTGTGTGAAAATTATATTTATTAAAAACAAAAAAATATCCTTAGATTAAAAAAAATGCACAATCTCTAAGTGCAGATTCTATTTGACCGTTGCTACTGCTTGCTTGTTCTTCCATTTCAGTTTCAATACCCAGTTTTTCATAACACGCTGCAAGGTTTGGACTGCAGAAATGAAGGCTACATTTGCCCTTAATCAAAACACTGGTTTAAAACATTGTTTTCTTATCACCAACACATTTCAAGCAGTCTCAAGTATTTCAAAACCTCATTTTTCCATCCTACAGAACAAAACCTTTCATTATTAAATAGTGGCCTTTAAAAATAGTCTGAAAACAACATACAAAATATTTCAAGAGAGCAGAATAGCTATATAGTTGAAATCAGCAACACACAATTTAAACGTTAAAATAATCTTTCCACTTTTTATAGGAGACCTCTGGACACAAAAAGATCGTGCATTTTGCATTTGTAAGAGGAGAGGCAGCTATTCAGATAGTTTTCTTATTTAGCTAACAGGAAAATAAATCATATTGCAAATGCAGTGCTAATGCTGCCTAGATTCTCTTGCGCACATCCATGGTAAGTACCAAACTTCTTGTCCTTGCTTCTAAGGTTTATGTTTATACTCAGTGTCATTGTTGATGACTGATATATGTTAGCTAGTTTTAAAATAACTGTCTTGGGAAGCTTGATAAAAACAGTACTGAGCTCTGATTTGCTGTGGATATACTGTTACAGTTTACACAAGAATGTGTCATCTTTGCTCACAGCCAGTGGAAAAAACTGAACAGAAAGCATGGAATTGCATGACATTGTGGTAAGGAGTGTCACGATTTCTACAAAAATTTAAATCTTTATGCCCAAACCCAGCAGGAACATGTCTTCAGCTAATCTTTCATCAACGCTTTCAGTTGAAGTTCACAGGTAAATCCCGCATCCATCTCTGGAGAACATCTTGCAGAAAAGGTACGATGGAGAGAAAGCAGGTAAAGGCAAAGGTGCGAAACATGGCGTGCAGTTTCTCTGTGTACTGTGTGCATTTTAAGGGAGGGAAAATCTGTGCAGCTGCATGCGCAACAGTTTAAAGACGGAGCAGAAGTTATTCCAGCAATTGGTCTCCGTGCCTTACCCATCCCAAGGGTCGGCTATTGCCACCAGTGAAATGACTCTGCCAGGCAGGGGCACGGCGTTATTTCCAGTGTATCCAGATGAAGCACCTCAGCTTGAAGCTGCAAAGGATTCTCCCTTACCTTGGCTATTTGATGCATAAGCTAATGGTATCAGGCAGCTGGCTGCGTAACAGATGTTACCAATCTCTCTCTCCTCAGAGGGAAAGAAGAAAAAAATGACTTCACATCAGACTATTACAGATACTAATACCTTTGTCAAAAGCAGAAACACACAGAGATTTTACAAAATACTGGCTAGACATCATAGCACACTGACTAAAAGAAATAACTTGAATACGAGCTTAATAAGGCAGGGTAAAAAAATCCACCACCTTACTGCTAATGACACTTTGAAAATGAGTCTGCTGTGTGTGATTTCACTGATGCCTGAGGGAGACAAAGCTCTTTCTGTTCATGTTTTTCATATTTTCAGTCAAACAGATTGCTGAATAATCATGTTTTCTTTATTTTAATGGGTGATGAAGCTATTACACAGAAGGTGTTTCCGTATGTCATAGTTAATAAAGGCAATTCTTACTAATAAGAATAGGTTGTTTCCGCACAGTTATCTGATGAAAAGCCCTCCTGTTGTGAGGAAAAAGCAGATCATGTGGCTAGAAGAGGCTCCTAGGGCTGCACACTTCAGTGGCTACTGGAAAGAACTGTAAGCAGATGAATCCCAGGTCTTCTCCAATTGCATCCAAATCAGTGACATTCACTAGGGTGCTCAGGGTACTAGGAGCACTTCATGTCACAATCTCTCCCTCATATTCACCCTTTTCTTGCTGGTGAAGGACAGAGGACAAGACCTGGATCCATCCCTCCAGAAAGTTATCAGCAAGTCCCTTCAGGAAGGCAAGGTGCTTTCTTTTTTGAAGAAGCATCTGGGTGACTATCTCAACAGCTCAAAATCCTACACAGAGGCTAGTTACAGGCTGAGATCACAGATGCTCTTTCAGGCTGAAACCATAAATCGCACAGTGGGGGGAAATAATATTTGGGGAATCACTCAGAGATGTGAGGCACCTCTTACATCTTTGTCTTTCTAACCACAGAGCTGAGTGCACATCCACAACTGGATGAAAACCTCACATCTATACTATACTATTAGAGCTACCTAGTAAAGTGATAGAAAAAAAAGTCTCGAAGCTACTCTCAGCTTACTATGACGTGTTCAGTGTCCGACTACCTCTTCAAAAGTCATACGGAGACCAAGCCTGTTGAAGGACACAACACGCCTTAGATAATCAACATATCCCAACCAGGTTTACACAGCAGTGCTACACACTGCTTGTCTCTTGATCTCAAAGTAGGGCAGAGAGTGTTCACCTGTAAGTACCTGAGTAGAAAAAGGACCTGCCTCTGTTGCCATTCCCACTTTCAGGGGGACTGACAGTTTCCTACAAGTAGTTTCAAAAGGCACATCATCTCTCCGTGGTAAGTATCCACCTGCAGCCTCACAATTATGAACTTCAAAGCATTCTGCAAGACATCATTTTATCCAGGTGTATCAAAATGTAGAAGTTATTTTGTGGAGAGACATATCTAACAGGAAATACTCTATTTCTTCATGTTTTCCTGGGAATGGCATTCTGCTGGTTTTCACTATTCAGAATAGGCTTCAAGAAATGCAAAAAATACCCAAAGAAATAGGTGGATGCTTGCAAATATATACACAATGGGACCAGTTCCTACACACGCAACTAGTCCAGCTGGATGTTCGCTGCCATGCATAATACTTTCCAGGATTTTAACCAAAGTTAATATGGCCAGCATTTTGAAAACTGGCCACTAATTATGGGCACTTCCTAATTTGGTCTAAGTTTCAGAACTGCTAAACAACTCCTCACCTCATTTCAGGGTCTGGATGACCAGCAGTTCAGAAAACCAAATGCAAAGTGACTCAAGCCAATACTGAAAAATATGAACACCCAAAGTTGGCAGCTGTTTTTGAAAATGCAAGCCCCTCAAGACTAAATCCCACTTAAAGACACTGCAATAGTTTTGAAAGCTGCATATTTTTGTATTAAACCACTAGAAGGCATAGACAAATGTGGTGGGTGGACTCTGCATCCATACTCCTTCAGTGTGGTCAGTGCAAACAGTCCCTCCCTGACCAGCCAACGCTGGTGACTGGGAACAGAGGGAACAGCAGGACAATCCGGGCTAGGCCTACACAGTGAACCAGAAGCAGCCCTTGCAGAGACGAGGGAAAACAAGGGCTGCTGTTGGATTCTGCCCAGAACACAGAACCCAGCCACAATCTGTCCATACAGTGTTTCTGTCTCGAAGACGTGGAAAGTCCTGTCGTATCTGCATTCACAATGAAACATGATTCTGACATGATTATGGTGCTGATCCTGTTATATCTTCAGTGCACGATGGTTCCTGGCTCTGTTCGTGCCTGCCTATTGTTCATGAAAGACTTTGTCCTTGCAATGATTGGAGAGCAAGGTGTTCTGGAAGCTCTTTTCAGCTGTGATCTGGTGAACTTCTTACGGATTTTTCTGTAAGGAGGGAAGGAGAAAAGGAGGGAAAGAAAAGAGAGACGACAGAACAGATAAATCTCAGTCTTTAACAGAAGACTGCTCAAGAGCCAATAACAAACATAACAAATACTCTTACCAGAGCAGGAAGCCTAGGTTCATGGAAAAGAGACTTGCAGTCAAAGAGAGTGAGCCCTGTCCATCAACTGATGATTCACAGTTGTCTCCAACTAGTAACTGATAATTGCTCAGTGAAAAGTGAGTTGGTGTTAGACAATATTTGGACAGTAACATTTAATTATATGAAATGTTGGGCCAGAATGCTCACATGGTGAATCCTCACATGTAATATCAATACAGGAACGAGGGACCACAGAAGAAAGAACCTCATTAGCACCCACGTGGTGTTACCTCTGTAAAAGTGATGGACTGCGAGCAATCAGTATTTGCACTGTATCAATTCTGCAGATGAAGGATATCCCAAATGTCTGGGCTTTCTGTAGTAGTGCCTTTCAGGTGAAGTAAATTCACTCTAATTTTAGACTTTCAGATGATAAATAAAACATATTAACTACAGGCGGCCATGTTGTTTGTATAGTAAGCTTATGCATCTTTTGATGTATTTGTTTGCAAAACTTTGTATTTCTTAACAGAACAAATGTGGTCATTAATCACTTGAGAAGCCCACGGTTTACAAAAATGTTAAATAATGGTTTGCCCTTTTGAATTTTTCATATGGCAACTTCATAAACTGCTAAGAAGTTCCTACTAATGAAACCAATTTGCAGCTGACACTAAGTGTATGGATAGTAAAGTATTTGTGATTACAATTTGTGATTATTGTATAAAGACAGTAAAGTCAAAAGAAGTAGTTATTCTCATTAAACACTGTTTCAAAACCAGTATGAAAAAAGGCAAAACGAAACAGGAGGAGTCATCAGCATTATATCAAGTAAACCACAAAAAGTCAACTCTTCACTCAGTATAAATGAACGTAGCTCTAGAGAGGCTGTCAGAAGAACTAATCTGGTATGCACTCTAAAAAGACAAACCAGCACTTCTATTTAAACAGGACTGTGAAACTGCTTCCAGAAATTAGCTTTCTGGGATATAGCCTTTCAGAAATAAAATTGGAAGTATGGAAATTTCCACTGATGTGATTAAACGTAATATTTAAACCACCATTTCACTGAAAGCCAAAACTGTTCTTTCTACTGCAAAAAATATAGAGTGTGGAGGGAACTGATTCTTTACACTGAAGAATTTAGCATCTAAATACAGTCAAGCTTTTTGAGAGGCACTGATCAGGTTTTATAATGCTTCAGAGGTTTTTTTTAACACTTAAAAATGCAGCTTATAACAGCAGCTGATGAAAGGCAGGAAATTCAAAGATAAGGTTGTCGGTCGCCCTTTCACTAGAAGGACTTCAACACACTCCTCCTTCCCTCAACAATACAGTGAATTAAAGGCAGAGTCACCTTTAACGTTCAATTTCCTGTCCCTTTTTCAGTTAATACCAGCCATATGTTTTAATTTCATAAAGCTTTTATTTGGTGATGGCAAGTAAACGGCTTTAATATCTGTAGCATTGATAACATCCCTTGCAGTTGTTACGAAAGAGTAATTGCCATTTTCCCCTGCTTATTCCTTTGACTTTTGTACTACTGCTTGAAGTATGATGCGTTACAGACTTCATTTGAAATGCGAATTAAAAAGTATTTAAAGTCTTTGCACTGTATTTCTAGTCCTCCTGAGACCAAAGTTATGAGAATGAATCAAATTTTTAATAGGTGATTGGTATATAAAGCCCACTGTGCTCATTTTTATGTCAAATGTGATGCAATGCTGCTAATGTAGGAATAAGACAAATTCTTTATGTCTGCATGATACATCAATTAGTAACTGCAGATAAAGGTGCGTACGACCCATGGCACCTATTCAGGAAATATGGAAATGTACATGAGCACCACACACTAATAACACCTATCTTCTCTTTGCAAGTTTCATACACAGACTGGAACCTATTGGGTAGAAATAATAGTTAGGCAGTACAAGGCATTTATGCCACGCTTAAATTTAATCAGGCAAACCATTTCAATGAACCGTCCCTTTCTCAGGATCTAAGTGAATTCCATCAACTAACCATCTGGTGAAGTTAAGCACAATCCTACATAATCTGTTATGTCCAGATTTCTCAGATTTAGGATAGCTGGTAAAAAAAATTCTTATTTTTAAAAGCCAACTCAAAGATTCCTGCTCTAATTACACCACACATTAAAACAACAGCAGTTTTTTAACTTGAATAAAATAAAAAAAGGTGACCTTCAGTTGACGTTAGCCAAGAATGTGTTTTTCAGGCCTTTCCTAATAGGAGTTCAAGGCATTATTTGCTTTTGCAAATTTGCTGTTGATACTGGGCATATCTCTCTGTTACTGCTTCTATTTATAAACTGTTGTACATCAGTCTTGCCTCCTCTGCATTAGACTCAGAGTTGTGATGCCTAGAGTGACTGTGGTCTATTCGGCTATACCAAGAGTACTTCAGAAGTAATACTAAATAAATTCAAGTTATGGCAGAAGTTTTTACTGTGAGAGAAATTACTTGCATGTAAAGACCCACTGTCATTTTAGCAGATGACAAACCTTGTTTCAAAAGCGAATGGAAAGAAAGAACTTTTTTCCTATGTAGGGGAATTGCCCCCAACAGACACACACTTTTGAGATGTCTATAACCCTTCTTAAATACCAAGGTCCAGAAGTGCTTTTGTGCCCTGTTTCACTAAAAATATATTAAGGACCTAATACAAACCTGGCTACAGAGTTTTAAGCTGAAGGGCACAGTATTATGTTTCATGCTCTACCTAAATTAATTTGATATTTTTGCCGGAGTCTTTCTTAGACTGATGCCTTTTGAGCAACATCCTTATGTAAAAAGACCTCGTGCTGTGGAAAATCATTATTACTCAGTTGTTGCTGGAGGCACAAGGAATATGCAAAGGTCAGCAGCAGTCATGAGAGAACTGATTCCTGGACAATCATAGCTGAAATTCCACCTAATCTCTAGATTGGGGTGAAGTATTCTGTTATGACTTGCCAATTGTAAACAGCAAGGTGGCAGGTGCACAAAACACAGCCAAACCCTGGGAGAAGGTGGCATGATAGACATTAACTACAGCAAGGCAGGATTTTGCATTCTGGCACAAGCTTTATGTGAAACTTGCGATCAGTCTAACCATCGAGATATGCAGAGAGAAAAACTAAAAAAAAAAAAAAAAAAAGTCTTCTAGGCAAAGATTCATGAAGTTGCAGCTGCTCCAGGGCAATGTAAATTTTGTGCAATGTAAATTTTCAGTGCAAGCTCAAGGCCAGTTAGCAAAAACAACTATTTAAAAAATAGCTGTCATTCCTTGGGGGTTATTAGACCTAATTATCACTCATTTCTCTGAGCGCTTCTTGTATCCAGAAGTACACTATAACTATTCAGTGGATTAAATGACAAGAGGGGGCACTATCTTCGGAGGCTGATAGGCTTTCTACTAATTTCAACAGGCTTTTAAATAAAGTGAAAGGGCAAAATGTGTGCAACGCTGAGTCTGCTTCAAGAGAATTTAACTGGGATGAAGCTGTAGGCACAGATCCTTAGAAACCTGACAGGTTAGAGAGAGTCTGAATGACTCAGCACTTCCTACATTTCCACCTGTGTGGAAATGAGAAGTGTTTTATTTAACTATTTGGCTTGCTGGTTTAGACATCTTTTATTTTTTTTCCTCCTCCTCAGCACTTTGAGGCTAAAGCTTACCCATGTTCCATTAAAGTTTTAATCTATCCTCAAAATGACAGAAACTAGGAGGAATATATTTGGAATGCAGAAGTGGATTGACACTGATATGCCTTTTAAAAATAAGCTCCTTTGTGAAATGTTCATTTATACAACAAATCGGAATTGTTTTAATAAGCATCGGGCTACCATAAAGCAGTTGCCATGAGCCACTTAGCTGCATTATAAAACTCACACAGATGGCAGATAGTGTGGTACAACCTTTATAAGATTAAAGACATGCCAACATCATTTAAATGTTTTAAGAGCTCGTCTTATTTTTCTCCTCCTAGCAAGGAAATGTTTTCCTTTGCTGGTGTTTATCTTCCAATTTGTCATCAATATTTACAGAGCAAAACTGTTCTCTATGAACAATAATTTATAGACACACCAGTTACAAATTACAGTGTCAGATCTTCCTAAGCAGCTTAATATAGTATATTCAAGTATTGCACCACCTTGAGGGCTTCTCTGATGTTTTGTGTTTCAGTGCAACAGCTTATAGCTACAAGGTATAGATATAAAGCAATAAATAACTTTTTTGAGCATTTTCATTACTGGGAGGAAAAAAATCTGTGTCAAGTGTTTAAAGCACAGACATCTATGACTGTGTCATGCCTGACCCGTTGCATGGCACAAGCCACCTCTCTGTCTCTTTTTACCTGCTGCTGATTTAAAAATCCACTTCGATCTAAATCTCCTTGGAGCAGAAACCATCTCTGTGTGTGCATTTTTAGAGTGCCTAGAACAACAGGAACCTTATTCATTATTGAAATGATTTGCAGCTTTGCAGTTTTACTGCAAATAACTGGTACGGCTTTTGGAAAAATCACCTTGTTCAGCAGATTTTTCCATGCTTTCATTTCCCCTGAAAATGTCATATTTTGTTAACATTTTAAAGTGGTTTAGGATGCTAGGAGAGAAGGAATTAAAGAAGTGCAAAGTCTTATTCTCAGCATTACTATTAATTTTTCAGCTGAATGCTGGAACTGAGAAAAACTATTAACCCATAAAAAATGGTATAAATAGATGCTGTCATACAGCAGTCATCACATGATGACTAAATCTTAACAATCAGCAATGAAATTATCCTCACAGTTCATCAGTAAGCCTGGTACTTACCACCAAGAGACTAAACTTACCTACTACTGCAGATGGCTAGGACAAAAACAATTGCACATCAGTCTTGGTGCAACGCTGACTTCTTGCAGAAGCCAGCAGCACGGAGGCCCTACCAGACTGATTTGTGATAGGCACAGTTTAAAAAAAAACCTCGATCTAGTTGGTAGGAATGATGGACACCTCAGAGGTCAACATGGATTAAGTAGCTCAGGACTTGCCCTGCATCCTGAGTGGAGCTTTGTTAATTCAGCAGCAACATTATCTCACTGTACATACCACACAGCACTGACGATGGCAGAGGCATGCTCAGAGCCATGTTTCTCGGGCAGGTTTTTTCCCTTGGAGCAGGGAGAAAGGCCTGTCTTTGGATTCACGGCGCTTCACCGCAGTCTCCAGCTTCGTAGAGGGGCTTAGAACCGATAAGATCTAGCAAAGGTAGCTCAATGGAATGGGTAAAAAGTAAATTATTTATACGCCTTATAACAAAACAACAGCTCAGGCTTCAACAGAGTTGTAACCCAAGCTAGGAGACAGCTGCCCTGCGCCTTATCTGAAATTCATTAGCCTTTCCTTAGTTACCACTGACTTCAGAGCTTGTAAGGCATGAAGCCTGCTCTATTCAAGGAAGAGTTGCTTAACCTCTCCTCCCCATGAATGCACACACCAAGATCACTGCAAATTTATCAATACATAGGCAGCCTGGGAATCCAAGGAGCCAGAAAGCCTTCTACAGCTCACAGGCACAAATGCCAGGAGATCTCAAAGCAACTCCCTTATTCTTCCTAACTAGATCAGCAGGGTGTGGGTGAATTCCTACACAACATAACTTTATACTCTACCGATAGGAATTTTCTTTTCCATCCAGTTATTCTGTAGAAGAATGGCCACTTTGTATATTGATTAAACATCACTCGCTATTAGATGAAAATATTACCCACATGGCAGAGTGTATTTTATTCTGAGACGGGCAAGAAATCGCAAAGGAGATGCATCAGAGTGGAGCAATGTTGCTTTCAGCTACTCCTCAAACAGTTTGCGTATTAATTCACAATTCCAATAGTATCCCAGACTTTAAGATGACAAAAAAGTTCAGAATATACTTCTGTTTCTCGCCTTGGGCTACAAGCATTAAGTGCCATTTCCCCAGCAACATTAAATGCTGTGTTAAAAATTTTCAAAGATACTGTAACTAAACATGCTTATCTAAGTCCAAGATAACAGAAAAAGTTCTACTTTTGTTGCTGTTTCCAACTTCAACACACTTCAAACACTCAATCTTAACTACTTTAGTATTTAATTTACTAGGAGAACTGGTTCAACAAAAAACTTTTTGTATGGCTTTTTATTAGTATTTTTGTTTGCTTCTTTCTTTCTTTCTTCCTTTCTTTCCTTATCTTGTTTGATTACTTCAGGTTAGGTTTCATCTGAGGTTTTTGGCCTGGACACTATGCTTACAGTATTACAGCTTATAATATTACCTGAGGCTCAGAAAAATTGACAATATTTTTCTCTTTATCAATTATGCATATACTTTTCCTGGAATAATATATGTACCAATAGAGTATATTTGGATAGGCTTCTTGGCATTCTGGGTATTTGCTTTTAAGCAAGGGCTGAACGTCAGAATTAATCATTCTTACTAGAAACAGCTGGAGTGCAAAAGTTCCCTCACATCCCCTAGGGCTCTGCCCCACACCATCAGTCTCTTGCAGAATCAGCACTTACTCTACACACAGAAGCTCCGATGCAGAATATGGATTAGAAATCTGTACTGTGGCATCAACAGAGGAAAGCTTTGCCACAGAATGATCTGATACTAATTTCTAAGGTTCAACTTCATTTTAAAGATTGGCTTTTTTTTTTTTTTTATGTTCACATTACCAAAGGTCTATTTCAATTTCACTTTCTGCCACTCATCCTGCTCTCCATTCTTACAGCCAGCACTTTTCATGTCAGTATCTCATACTACTTGCTGGACTGCTTAATTAAAAGCTGCACAGCATCCTTAAGAATAGGTATACATCAATATTCTGCAAGTCTACAGACAAAAAGGTGGAGTTACTCAGAGGTTAAAAGACTTGTCTGGTGTCTCACATCAAGCAACAGAGGCAACTTAGGAACTGTAAAGTGCGGATGTGTGCTTTTTCCACTAGAACAACACTTCTGTTGTATTTTGTCAGGTAAATATTTTAGCCTCTATCCGTACCACAGTCTGCCACAACTCCTTCGAAGTTTGACAAGAACTGATAGTTATCTCTGTGACTGGCTTTCAGAGTCATTGTATTCTCTTCAGTATTCTACATTTAAAATGCCTATGTAGCTACTTAGCCAAGCTTTTTCACAGAGACCAACTAGCATTTGTTTTTCCACAGCCTTACTTACATTAGCACCAGAGGGTCATGTATTTGAAAGATTTAAAAAAAACTACCAGAGGAAAATAATAAGAATAAATTATTAAGTACATACACTGAAATATAGACTAGCTCAGAATTAAGTCCTGTATCTGTAATTTTAAATGAAGAATCCAATACAGGACAATCTACAAATGAAAGTTAGAGGGCAGTTCTGTGTGAATTCTAAGACTGTGAGGATCATGGACATTGTATTTTCGAACATATTGACCACAGTACGGTGTTTGCATCTGCTTTGGTATTTAACTTCAACAGCATTGTGTTCACCCCAGGACTTACCTAGTTTCTGTATCTGCATTCAGATTATTGCTGTGTACTTCTCTGCCTTCAGATGAAATAATTCTTAACCTTGTGTCCAGCTTCTACTAATTACTATTGCTCACATAACATAGAAATTGTAAAGAGGGCAGAAGATCTCTTAAGAGTGATATTATGCAGTGTTTGAGGATTACAATCATCAATAGCTAAAATTTAATGCAATACACCTCTGTAGTTTAGGAATGGAGAGAGTAGACTAATTTTAGCCCTAACCTAGTGTTAATCTAGCCTTGCTGCTATATCATTAATCTTGTCTTTATCTTTTCTTTGATTCTTAAACTTGTGGATGACTATGCTGCTCTGACAAGTTAGCATTTTTATTGTTACTTTGTATGTTTCCCAAGGCTTCAAAAGAGAAATTTGCTTCCCATACAAAGATGCTTCTTTATAGAAAAATTGCTTCTTGTTCAAAACCAAATTGGTTTTAACTCCCACAATAGAAGACGACCAAATATGACAAGATGACACATTCCCACTGGGGATGTGGATTTAGGGAAAGGCTGAGCAGCAAGCTAACAAAAAGCTAAGCCCTCAGACCTTCAGGTAAAACATCCTGGAAAGAGGATTGGGTTCACAGCTACATCAAATCCTCTGGACAAACACACAAGACAGTTTCTGAAGGAACACCTTTTTGAAATGTCCAAACATACTGCAGGAAATTCAAAATTTGTCGAGAACTGTAAAAAGACAGGTTAAAAGGATTGCATGACCCCCCAGTTTAACATCTGACATATAAGGTGTATTACTGACTAGGTGATGTACTCTAGCTGACAGACTGCACTCAGTGGGAGTCAGGCATACATTTAAGGGTTTTCCTGAACTGGGTGTGGAAGGTTTAACAAAGTGAATGAGGTTTATGGAAAAGTTAAGTACTTATACAGGACCTTCTCCATGCAAAAAATCTGCATTTAAGAAAATCCTTAATGCTCTTCCTATCATCCCCACGTTTCATTTCAGTTCATTTTTTTTCCCCAAGTTTCCCCACACAATAAAATTGTGCAAAAAGTCTAATTTCAGACACTGCATTTCCCTTTCCAAATATAAAATGCTTTGGCTACTTCTACAGCTACTGTCTGAATGTGAAATCACTTCTGTCAAAGAGAGGGGAGAAGATTGCAAGTGGTTGAGCAACACTTCTAAATGTGTCACTGCTCTTTAGCTGAGTCATGTGAATTAATCACCTTCAAGCTCCTACCTAAGATACAATGCAAACTATACTTTGGTATCTAAGCCACCACAGAGAGGCAGCATATTTGAATTTCTGATCACAACAGGGTAGGATCAGACAAGATCATTTTACAAGCCCCAGTGATGTGACTCTTCAGGCAGCAGTAACTAGGTCATTTACAACCATCTGTTCTCAGCCTCAGCTTCCCTGAGGTCATCACTGAAGCTGTGCACTAATTAATTTTCACCTGCTAATCAGTGGAGACATCTCTGAAACTAACAAATCACCTAGTTTCAGTCAACAGCTTCTGAACTCCTGTGGGTGGTATTTCCGTGAGATTTTATTACCCATAAAGGTAAAAAGTTTTCCCTGAAAGCAGATCCCCTGCAAGGCTTCTGACCTGCTCTGTTTACAACAGCCCTGTGAGAGAATAAAGTAATCTTCAACTGATTCTTCCAGCAAAGAACAGAGGGCACATTGACAATTGCCTCCAAATCTTCAACAAAGTATTTCTGTACCTTGTTAATTTTGATATGAGGAGTTAGGCATCTAAATGCTTGGAGAATCAAGACTTGCTTGAGGTCTCACGGGCAGACTGTGAGGGAGCAAGGAACGGAATCACATTGTCCCAAGTCCTAGGTAAGTACTCCAACCACTGCAACATCTTCCCCTTACCATGTAGCTTTAAACAGGGCATGTAGCTTACTATAAAGCCACTGAAACATCATCTTAAACTGTGAGATTAACACATAGCCCAAACCAGAATGATTGTTATTTCATTTGTTCTGAAAACTGATAAAGCAAAATTCTTAATACCATATGCTCTTCAAACCTAGCATCTCTAACTAATGGCACAACTCATTCTGAATTTTGGGTTTTGTTACGTACATGTTTTCTATGTATACATCTATTATTCCTTATATAAGTTAAAAAAAAGAATCACATTCTTCAAATGAGTTGATTTTAGCTTCATGGAATGATACTGCTTTTAAAAAGAAACTTCTGAGTTATCACAGTAGTATTACTTTGACTTAGTAGGTACTGTAAAAGCAGCCAGAGGAAAAACTCATGTATATAAATAGGGAAAGAAAATATCTGTAGACCCATGAAAGCTGCTCAATGAGAAACAAATGGCAAGAGATTATGATCTAATTTCTGTACTGCTCGTTGCGAGTCTGTATCACAGTACCTCACCTAGAGCTCAGAGAAGTATGATTTATAATGTGTGAACAGTACGCAGCATTCATGAATAGTCCACACTAAATAAGGTCAAAATAAAAGCTCACAGAAACTATTATTCACTCTCATGAGTATGCAACAACTTTGAGCAGTAGGTAGCCAAGTAGGACTGCTCCTGAGTTGTAGCAAGGCCAGTTCCTCCCCAGATTCTCCACACACAGGACTGCCACAGTGACTGGATACGGCTGTCATCTCACCTGCGCTCAGCAGCAGCCAATCAATAAGGTATCTGCAATCCCATCAGCGAGGATTAGACATAATTCTAAGGGATATATTCTGTAATCTCTGCTTTTGACAACTATGTAATACAGCAGAAGTAAAGGAACCAGAAAATTACATCCTTAGAGGCTGATTTTTTGGTTAGAGGGTAGTAGCCGGTGCATCACATTACCAGGCTTGCAGCTGATGCTCCAAGGGTGCAGCTACGTGCCTGCATGCAGTCGGTTATAGGGTCGGGGTCTAACGGCCAGTGCCATGCAGGTAAGAAATGTAAATGCACTACGCCCTGGATCCAAGTATGGTGAAGTTCAAAACCAGGATCCCAATTCAAATCAAATTGCCTGGTCTTTATGAAAAGCAGAGGTCATCCCTGAGTGTATATTAAAAATACTTTTTTTAGTGTCCAGATATTTTTGCATGCCTGGGGACAACTGAAAAAGAAAAAATAAACACACCTATGAATGTTTCTGTGATACGAATTGCACGTGAAGAGGAAGAACGAGCAGAGCGGTTAGCGCTGGAACTCTGACTTTGATCTAGACCTCCAGCTACGCACTGTGTATCATCAGACCCCGGGCACTGGAGCCTTACTCCTCCAGTTTTTCCTTTTCTCCCAGCAACATGCTATGAGTGGGAACTCCAACACTGTGCCTGACCTTGTCTGAGGACTGATTAAAACACACATGGGAGGGAGAAGGGTCAATGGCAGGTCATTCAAAACTCTTAATACTGGGTTCAGTTCACCCAAGTTTTCAGTTTGCTTTTGAAGGTACAGGTTAGGGTTTGCAGTGATAAAGTTCCAATGCAGAGAGTGCTGGCAGCATATACAGGAGCCCCGGGGGCTGTGAGCACTAGCACGACTTTCCCCCCCCTTCTACAAGTGAACCAGACCACTGACGGCAAGGCAAGACTCAACATTGTGCTGAAGCTGGTTGTCAGCCTCGCATTCACTTCTTTCTCAACATGCAGCTTTTGTTTTTAAGCTCTTTGTGTGTGCTATGAGACATGCATAAATAAAAATGAGTGGTGTCCGGTAATTATCACAGCAACTGTGACATCCTTAAATAGTATGTCAACAAATCAAGGGAAGCTTTTCCTTTTGGAGACAGAATATGAAGAATATGAAAATTGCCTATATAATGCTGCCACAGGGATGCCTCTCAAATCATTTTATCAGCAAAAAGGAAGCAATGTCTGCTGGTAACAGCTAAAGATCACGTTCTAATTTTAGCAGTTGCAGTTAACTCATTCCCAATGGAGTTGCACTTACCGTGAGAAGGTTTCTAACTGCTTCAGCACTGAAAGGAAACAAGCATCGAGTCATTCAACTGCAGTTCTATATGCAAATATGCTTTTTGGCCCATGAAGGGAAAGCATATGGAATCTGCTGCTATAAGCTATTCAGCCAAACATTTCCACACATTTCTTATAATGCAAATGCTGAAAAAAAATTTTCATTTTCCACACAGTGTTTTAGCTGTCCCTATACAAGTCTGATCATTAGCATGCATGTGCGTTCCATTACAGACAGAGCATGTGTATAAGAACTGTATGCACACTGCATACCTAGCATTAGTAAGAAAAGTTTTAATCAAGAGATACATTTCCCTTGATATCCAACAGCTATATTACTGATTTTATTCATAGATTATGGTTATGTCTTCTACAACTCAACAGATATTAAGCTGATATATTACATTTTTATTGAATTTCTGGAGACCATAATATGAACTCTCCCATGTTTTCAATTATTATTTATCTCCCAGAATGGTGATTCAGTATAAAGAATTTAGTTTCACACAATATAGTAATTTTCTGCATTAACCTCTAACAGAGCCTACAATAGAATCTACATGACAGCTAGTCAACAAAAGGGGAATAAAACCCAAAAAGCTTCCTTACAGTGAAGGTGATTTAGTACAATGTCCTGAATAAAATTCTTTTATAGTTATGAGACTTTTGGTTAATACTAAAGCATGCACTTAGTGCTAGGAGAATCCTAGCAGCTAATATCTAAGTATATTAAAAAGAAATAAGGAGATTCCCTTGGTGAGCAGTGATAAATGTGAGGCTCTTAAAAGAGTGATTTTTCAACAAATTGTGTAAACAGATTTGCACTTTGGAATAAAATCTTGAGCAAGTTATTTCACAGCAGGGAATGAGAATTCCTTTTTCATTCAAAGAGGGTAAGAATAAAGAAAAATATAAAAATGTTAAATCCAGCAAAGGTCAACATAAAATGATCATGTAATGTCAAGGTAAATGTTCTCGAACTGTCACCTGATTTTCTGCCCAGCTTAATCCCTGCTGTGAGCCTGTGACTGAACAGAGACGTGGAAATCCTAAGTGAGCCGGACTCACACGGGCACCAGGAAGGTTTTTGAACAGAGTGCAGCTTGTCACTAGATGAAAAAGCAAAACTGGGGACTTCTATACCTATTGGCAAAATTCACTGATCATGCCGATAGGTATTCAGGAAGGGGATCTACATATATATATAGAGAGAGATAGATCAATCAAGAAATTGGCACGGATGATTCACACATGGCCCATACATGTCGGCAGATGCAAACTCACTCTGTCCTTTCCCCACACTGGCCAGGGGCTGTAAGGACTGGGGCTCAGCACCAGGCTAATGTGCAGCCCAGCTTTGCAGAGGTCTCTGGGCTTGGAGAGATGGGAATACAAACGGGAATTATGCTGGCATTCTTCCCCAGATGAGCAGATACTGATACACAACAGGTAAGGAAACTGCATTCAAATAGCTACAACTTCAAAAAAAAGCTGAACTATTTGAGGATGCACATTACAACTGCTATAAAGTATGTTTCTGTTCTACTCTGAAGAGCAGATCAGCACCTAAAATATGCTAAATTCAGATGTTAAAACTCCAGTCTTTTTGTTTCAATGATACATATGCTCACACTAAATTTTTAGCATACCTGCAGGCACTGTGGAACTGTGGCCTGAGTGACGAGTGAAGAGCACTGCCCTGAAATCTAGGGTAACTCCAAGGGTTAGATGATATATAGTTTCCACAATTATTTTCACTGCTCTGTATATTTAGCTCCCTACTCATCTATTGCTACAAGTATCTCAAATCTGTGAGCAATACAATAGTTAACTGTACAGAAATACAGACTGCTGCTTAAATTCAGAGGGAAGAAGGATGATAAGAATGTCTTTAAAAATATCTTCTAAAATAGAGCTATAGTCATAAATACATATATTCACCTTACCTATTGATAGTAAAATTCAGAATGCTCATGTGCATCTTTGGCTTGGCTAGCATGAAATAGACTGGCACCTCATTTAGTTTAGCAGCAATAATAGTACATTTTTTTATTAGATAATATCAACCAACTATTGTATTACAAATTTTTAGCTAAATTTCTGAGAAAAATTACCTTCTAGACTTCCTACTTGATGTTTTATAGAAATATACATCTTGACCTTTAATTCACTGCACAAACAAAAATGTTTTAGGATGGAGAAATGAAAACTGTTATGGACCATTGCAAACAAAATATTATTCTGAAAAATATTATTCCTTTTGCTGCAATTAGCATGTGTCTGTCTTACACGTATTTTTAATGAACAAATACACATGATAAAACAGATCGGATCCTGATGCAGCAAGAAACAAGTGCCCTAAAGAACGAGTTGTTACTTTGATGCAAAAGGGGCGATTATTTCTGAGCTAAGTGTTCAGAACATAAACACCTAATGGCTGCAAATGGGGAACTGATTTTTCTTCTCCATTCTATGGCAGGACTGGAAAAATTGTGTGCTGCTTTTTCACAAGCATCTCCTCCCTAGATACCTCTTCCCATTGCAATTATATTGCATTCAGCCCTGTCATGGCCATGCTCAGCTACGTGAACTCCTGGCTGGCAGGGACTAGTGTCTGTTCCCTCTTCCTCCTTCTTCCCCCAAAGAGAAGAGCATTTAATTGCCGTCTTGGGCATCGGTGCATTCCTAGCAGCAGAACCAGGCAGTGCTTTCCACTTCATGCTGTAAAAGCCGGGGGCAAGTGAGAGCCAAGAGGAGAACAAGCTACACCGCCTCTTCTAAATAATTTTGGAGTAAAGGTGGAGGGAATCAAAGGATCAAAGGAAAAAGTTAGAAAGGAGAAAGCATGCCTGAGGCAGGGAAGGAATCAATGGGAATGGGATGGGGACAGGGGAAAAAAAAGAAAAAAAAAGAAAAAAAAAGAAAAAAAAGGAAAAGCCCTGTGAGAGAGAAGTAACAGATCTCATGTGAAATGGAGTTTCAAAGGATAAAAATTTTCTGTCTCCCATTAGTTATAGTTTTGGAGACTGATGTGAGTGAGGCACTAATACTCCCTTCTGTGACAACAGCACACAAGAAGATGCACGCATATGTACTGGCACCAAACCCATGGGGTTAGCTCATCAGACTGGGAACGGCTGCACTGGGGGGCTCAACCCACGCCAGTCCTCCGGCATTCCCAGCTGTGCTTCTCCAGCAGTGGCCAGAGGGACACAGCATGACAGCTTCAGGCACCTCCTTGTCTAAGGGACTGTCAGTGAGGTCTAACTGCTCTGTGTTCCCCATACCAGAAGATTTCAAATTTTACTCTTTAAACTTTTAATGATCTGGAGAAGAGCAGCAGACACAGAGTCCTGAGGAGTAAGCCCCTTCTTACCCATCACCGTGGGTGTGGAGGGGGAGACAGTGCAAGCTCTGCCTTGCTCCCTGGCCTGGGTATGGTGTTCGCAGCCATGGGAGTGGGGAGAGGGATCTCCTGGGAAAGGTACAGGCAGGGCTATCACGGATGATTGATTTGCCAAGGCAGGAGTCATCTCACCATACTTCAATCACCCAGAATTCAAATGCCTAATCTACGCCAGTTGTCTGGGCTACCTCTGAGATCAGTGGGCAGAGACAAACACTGTCAGTGTAGGACTCGTCTCATCCTCTGACAGGCACCTCTCTATAATAATTGAAGGAAAATATTGAAAATTCTGAAACTTCAAAAGTTTACTAGTCTCACTTTGAGGGTAAAATCACTAGGGATTAGTCTGATACTACTAAGCTCTTTTCATCAAACAACTCTCAAAACAGTGAATGCTATCAATCTGGGCTAGATAGCGGAAGCCCAAGAGCTCATCCTCCTCCTACCACTCACTCTGCATTCTCGCATTCCTCATACAAAAGAGAAATGAAGTGCCACTTTTAATTGATCTTGAAATAACTTCCAAATTGTTGACGACCCTAGCTGAATCTACCATAAACAGGACTAAATACGCACATTTTCCTTGGTTAGCTCTATATTTACATACATTCCTTCTCTTCCCTCATTTTGTTACTTACATTTTTTTGTTCAACTACCAGCTTTTCCAGGCTTGTGAAATCATCACAGAAGTGAGGAGCAGTCTGATGTTACTTGCCATAATATTCCCCTTGCTTAAGCAAGATTTTAAAGGTTTTTAAATAACAGGCCCAGCAACCACAGCTTACAAAAATAGACTGTAACTTCTTGTCTTAGTCTGAATTAAATCAGGGAATGGCCAGATCTTAAGAGGGGAAGAAAACAAAAAAGGAGCCTCCAGAAACTACCGACTCTTCTGTGATATCAAGCTCTACTGGGAAAAGCAAAAGCTCATTAAATATTTTACCAATTAGTCTGTAAATGAATGACTGAAAAAGATTATCATCTTAGTTACCTTTAAATGAAATCAATTTCTAGCCTGGAAAAAGATGCTGTCTCCTATATATTTCTCTATTGTGTGCTATATATTTTTCAAGTTCTGAAAATTTTAGAGTATAACCTACATTGTGGATGAATTTACATATTGCTGAATGATCAGAGGTGCCTTAAACATCATTACATATGAACTACAATTAGTAACAATTCAAAAGCTGTAATCTTTGCCACAGAGAAGTAGCCCTGACTAAGTCTTCTTAGTGAAATGCTGGTAATATTAGCATGCAAGAGATGAAAGGTTGGGCATCTGCTTTGGTGTAACATTGCTCTTCACTGTAACACAACCTCAAATGATAACATCAAAACCTGTTATTCAAATAGTGGATCAATAACATGTATGCAGTGAAGCCTCGTTTCCTGCTTAGATTTAATTTCTCTTACCTGGTCTCTTCTGTAGCTATAAAGAAACCATCATCTGAAGCATCAAGCCAATTTTGCCTCTGTCTCTTGATCACTGGAATGGTGCTTGTCTTAATGGCACTTCCACTGGCCTGCAAGGCCTTACCATTAGTCATATGAACATGGGGAGCAGCATGCTGAAATCATAACAAAACAAAGGCGAAAGATGTTTGCCTGAGAATACGATAATTCTGTTAACTAATTCTCCTGTCAAGGGCAGCCTACACACAACACCTTTCTCAAAAAACAGCTAGTTTTCCTCAAACAGTACCAGGGGGTCAGATAACCTTACGTGCATTGACATGTTTTATCCACAGGTCTTAAAGCTCTTTAAAAACTACATTAACTATTGCTACTGCCGTTTCATACAAAGAGAAATTGAGGCATGAGTCAATACCATGACCTAAGCAGCTCCACAACAGAAATCAACTGATTTTAGGAGAGAATACACATTTTCTGAGCAAAAACCCAACATCCCAAACAATGAGACAAGAGTCTTGTTTTTTCATCAAAGTATGGCATTAATCTAATTTGAAATAATACTTACTTCTCACTCCATAGGTCTATACTCTGTCTGTCTGTCTTTTTAAGTAAAAGTCAGTGAACAAGACAAGTGGTTTGATCCCGCTGCTAATCTAAACGTAAGCAGGGTAACAAAGGTTTGTATCACGTTGCTGGTGCCGTGGTTCTTAGGTTTACTCACTGGTCATTACAGATTAGAGCTGACTGCAAGAAGTCTGTGTTCATTTTAACACAGATAACATTAAACATAAAACAATGTCTTAATATTTCACTAAACCTTTACCTGTAATAACTGTGCAGCAAGAGAGCAAGTACTCAGATCTAATGAGAGAAGCTGCCTTCTAATATATGAAAAGGAGAAAGTGAAAATAATGTTTTCTATATTGGCTATAGCTAACATTTTGGAATAATATCCCACAACAAATATACTAATTTTGGAAATTTGAATCTTGTTTCCCACATAATTGATTATCAGCAGGACTAACTAATAACACTATTTGATTAAAACAGATATGATAGAAGACATTACACAAAGGTGAAAGTTTACTTACTTTCTCTCACGTGGATTCAACATAATGTTTTCTTTGGAAGAAATACTATTTTTGTGGTGAAACAATACGAGTATTCCACATTACTGAAAGCATTTTTGTAATGTTCCTAAAATGCGCACAATGCTGCACATTCATGGGAGTACCCTCTAATTAGGGGACCAATTCCACAGTCACTGAGTAAGGAAGGGGCTGGTAGTATCCACAAGGACTAGCAGAACGGAACAGAAAGCTGATCGCTTAAATCTTGTAATAAAAACCTAACAGCCAAAAATAAGGCCTCATTTCTCTGCACAAGTCTTACACTCGTATTCAATGCATTATATTCACATTCTGCCACACCCCGATCCACACCATTGGCTCCCTCTAGCAGGACAAATTTTACACATTCAACAAAGAAATTCAGTGTTCATTGTTCAATTATTTGCACTAAAATAATCTCCTCTATGATTCCTTAGATCTGATGTAACAAAACCAAATGACATCAAATCTGATTCACAAATGACTATTTCTTAGAGCTAAGCTATTTTCCTGTCTCTTAGAAAGAAATAAGGCTTATGGTGAAATTAGCTGCTGTTGCACATACTTAGGGCTGTAAATCTATCTTTGTAGTCCCTCTAAATATTTACCTAAATTTTTCCTTTTTTTTTTTTTTTTATTCAGTGTCTAGACTGCAGTTTAGTTTTCACTTTTTTTTTGTGTTGGCTTTGATGGGGAGGACAAGTACAGGACATGCTGCTGGAAGTAATTCAGCTGTTATTTAGAATAAATTCAGGATAAAATACATAGTTTGGATGAAATTAGAAATTCATGAAAATATTTGACTGATGATGTCTTAGCGTTCATAGTGGAAAGTGCTCAAAAAGTGAGTAGGAAATTCATATATCGAAAATGCTGCCATACATCAAATTTTATAGCACATCCAAACTAATTATTTTTATCTGGCGATAAGCAGTGCCATACATTACAGCAGAACGTTCAAGGGTTCAAAGGGCAATTTTGTGCTGTGCTTCCCCAGTCACAAATGGGTTTAAGTTATCAAATATAATAGTTTATATCTTTTCACAGGCTCCTTTCTATACACCATTGAATGTTGCCTTTATTCAGGACAGCGTGCACAGGCAAAAAATGTTCAGGAAATGTACAAGGTACAAAAAGTGCATTTCCTATGGCAAAAACTCTGAAGAACAGCTAAGCCTCATGGAAAAAGTATGTGGTTTTTCATAATGCTTTTTCCCCTGGCAGAGACAGATGTCGTTACTAGTTCTGAAATCCTTTTTCGTCCACTTTTATTAGACCCTAACTCTTGTTCCAGGCAAGAGATAACATTCCAGAAAATAGTGCAAGGGTTACAACTTAATCTGATTTCTGTTGCATCATATTGGTTAGAATTTTCTCTTTTATTTCCCTTCCCCCCAGTCCTTTCAAGCTATTTGAAGAAATTAATTACATTTCACTTAAGGACAAAAGAAAGTAAGATCATTGTTCTCCAGTCTGTATGCTAGGGACCACAGTGTCTTTAATTTCTAGTTAATCAAAACAATTGAAGTTCTCAAACAATTTAGGAGTAGAAAATCTGTTCATTAGTTCTTCTCAAAAAACATATTTACCGCTGTGTATAAAAATGAGCATTCAGTGCCACTGTCATACTAATATCAATGCCAAGAGCAAAATAAACTTTCATACAAAGTATTTGTTAAATGTTTTTTAATTTATTTTGATTTTTCCTCTCTAGCACACAGTTACGCTAGGAAGGTTGTGAAAGCCTCAAGCGTACCACCTGTACCACCACAGAAGCCCTATTCATTCAAAAACCTTGCATGCAAAAAGCTCCAATAATTTGGCCATAACACTGCGGTGTTCAATTAGCAGCTGGTCTTTTGATGTTGACTGTGTACATCACTGCTGTGCTGTGATTTTGCAACAAAACCACTGGTATTAAGAGTCTGCAAACCAGTGGCAGATCAGAGGCCAATGGAGCTCTGGTTCAGGCAATATTACTTACCTCCAACAAAGGGCACAAATATTTAAGTTAGCACAGAGCTATCTGGGAAGAGTGTCACCTGCTGAACAGGAGGTCTCTGTGCTGGAGACTGAACACCTCCTCAGAGACCCCAGAGACCAAAGGCAATCTTCTCCAGGTCTTCAACAAGGAGGAGTTTATGGGAAGACCATTTGTTAACATGTCTTCACAGCTTCACCTGCCCCCTGCTAAAATGTTTCTCTGTGGGTACCATTCTCAGACATTTCACTCACTCACAGGTTCGATTTTTGAGAGCTACAGGGGCATAAATTGTCCATTTGCATACACAAATGTTCATTTCCCAGTAAGCGACTGAGACATCTCCAACATTCAATGAAGGCAACACTCTCTTTCATGAAGAAGCTATGTAAGAATGTGTTTCTCTCTGCTACATCTTCTGGAAGCAGCAGCACTCCTTCAATCAGTTACTAATTCAATCAGTTGCTTAACTGTAAATACAGGTCTTTCAATACAAGGTGCACCAGGCATAAGGCTTTGCTGTGTCTGAGAAGCAGGAATTAGCTGTATAGCATCACTATACACATGACAGGAGTAGGGGCAGCTACCAGTCCAACAAAGCTTGGACACTATTCCAAAGATGCCTACAAAGATACTCCTCAAACACCTTACATTAAAGTGGCAATTTAAGGTTAACTGGATTATCGTAAATTCCTAAGTGGACTTCAATTTATGATTTCTTACGTTCTTCCCCATCTTTTCAGAAAGGAAAAAATTCCCACTGCCTTAAACTAGTATTTTTTAAATTTTTGTCTGGTCTTTAAACAAAAAAATCAAACCAAATCAAAGAGAGCAAGAGCAGCTTACTACATGGAGAAAAAAATTATCACTAGAAGAAATCAGGCATGCTCAGATGAATGGTAATAATCCATATTAATTGGCTCAAGATATTTTGCATTGACCTGATTACACAGGATATAGTGTAAAACAAGAGTAGAACTATGTTAAGTTTAAATCAGGTACCAATTCTGTTATGCCATACCTGGCGTGTTCTTACTTGCAAAGGCATTAGCATTATACCTCTAATAAGCATCAAGATTTGGGGCTGGTCTGGTTTACTTGGACATAGAGATTTGAGATGAATGCAAAAATTACAAAACACAGTCTCCACACAGCATGGAGCCACAAACATTGATACTAGCATGCAGGCACACATTCATTTTGGTTACAGAATTTCATCTAAGAAACCCAAAGGCTACTAAAAAAAAACATTTTCAAACAACAGATCATATACAAGAAATGAACCAAATAGTAAACACAAGTATTACTTTTGAACCTTCAGATTTGCTATCAAACCTTTCACAAAACACCTAGAATAGACATAATGCTGAAAATCCAAGTCAACGACTTTTCTGTGCAAGCGGGAAAATAGAAAGGGGAAAAAAAAGACGACAGTTGACTTTCGAAAGCACCTGGGCTATAACACTACAACGTTTATCATCTCTGTATTTCATGTAAGTTATACAAAAGGTGAATAAACCATGTCTTTAAAAAGCAGCATTTATAAGTAAATATTTATTCATAGAAATCAGTAAATCAGTGATGAAAAACTAACTCAGATGTCTAACCACAGAATAAGAGGAAATTAGTTTTATAGTTAAAACACAGAAGATCCCCTTCCCCCCTTCCCAAACCCTTAAAAATTTTCAAGGATTTTTTTTTTTTACGAACAAGAATCTGAAACAAAAAATAGGAGGCCATCACTGTATTTACATACAGATGAAGAATTCTTGTAATATTCTCAGAAAAACTGCTTTTTTTTTTTCCATAGCAAAGTATGCTCTATTCCTCATTGGCTTTGATTTTAACATAAATCTGAATCTTCAGAGACAAGATGAGGTTTAATGACTTACGTAATTTCACCACCTATAAATGCAACTTAAAAGGACTGCAAGTACTTTGCCTTGCAAAGACAAAAGCTTTTTTATCTCAAAGCATCCAAGGCAGTACACAGATTTGCTGCTATACCTCTCACATTCTGATTGACTAAACATATGCTTTAAGTTTTTGTCTGTTACAATATTAACCATAATCAGTCAGAAAAGGGGGACTTTATTTCAGAGTAATTATTTATTGCAGTAGTCATTCAAAAATGGAACTGAGGAGTATTGCTTTACTGTGTCTGCACTGAATAGATAATCTCATACTGTTTCTAACACAAGGAACAGTATATTTTCCAGCTTTACTGACATATTCTACCCACTCATTGGAGAGTAAGAAATTTTCCATTACAGATTTAGTTATCCTTTAGTTGCAGAGAAGAGTGGACATACTGTTATAACCTTTTCACGCTAAAAAGAGTATTTATATTTAATTGTACTTTTATTTCAGTGCAATGGACAATTACTGCACACTGACTGCAGAACATTAGTCTGAGTGGTCGAAGTTGTCAGCAGAGAGGTCTGGAGAGGTTCACAACACAGGAACCTCGAGAACACAAGTTATTTAAAAACCTTTCTCTTATCCCTTTAAAGTTTGGCCTTGTTTTGATGTGAGGACATATAGGCAAAAACCACATTTTTTGGGGGTGAGATTTTAGAGCAGTTTTGATACATTAATGGAAAAAGGCTGACAAAATGTGTTCTCTTCAGAGTAAAATTAATAGGGAAAAAATAAGGGTAAATAAAGAATGAAGTTTTTACCTGCTTCAGCATTAACCTCTAGCTCTTTTCCTGACACCAATGTAGAATTGGAAAGAAATATTGAAAAAAAATTTTAATCCCATCCAAAGTTTTACAGCAGAGGAATACAGTTAAATAACTCTAAGCATCTTACTTTGAAATAGATCTATTTAAACCAAATTCATGACAAACAAGGATTATATCACCTGCAGCAGAAAACATCACTTTTTCCAGACACCTCTACTATTTTGAAATTATGTGATCTGCAGTCCTTACCTATTTATTATCCATTTGCACTGGATTATTAATGACTACTAATGATAAAGGCAATTAACTAAATTTACCCTTTGTGCCCTGTTGAATCAAGTTTCTGTGTGGGAATTTACATGTCCCACAAATGCTGTATGTACAGAAGAGGTAATAAACTTGAAGGTACATCCTGAAAACTGTAGGAATGAGAAAAAAACAGCTCACATCATGTTTTGTTGGGTTTTCTTCTAAAATTTCAAAATTCACCTCAAAAATTGGTCTTTTTCCACAAGCGGAAAACCCTTCCCCAAATATCTACAAGATAGGAGGAACCATTCCCAGTCAGAGAAAGATTTTATTTATGTGAATTATTGCTCAGTCCTTATCTAACGTTTATTAGGAGTTCGCAACAGAAGAGACTGATAAAATTTCTCACCCTATAAAAATCCAAGACAGACACTAAATCCACGACAATGTTCTGCATAAAAGTTTTTAAATCTCATTTTTGAAGATGTATCTGTCCGTTTAAACACTTCTCTGTTTCTGGAACCCAAAGTATCAAACTCAAGGTCAAGTCAGAAACCAGCCTCAGGAATATGATGCAAGAAATTACTCAGCTGACGTTTTGAATTTCAAATGTGCGCTGACACATGGGATGCACACAAAATGCAACAGATTTTATCAACATTAATTTCACATAATCAAAAAATCACTTACACATATAACACACAGAATTGTAACTGGATTTTTCACCTATTCAAACTGACAGCACTGCTACTTCTTAAGCTATTCAACCTCACATTTTTTCCAAGACTTCCCATGAAATACGATGGCAGACTTATTTTATCTCTAGAGTTATACTGGACTTTACAAGAAAGCATGCTTAGGATCCTACTGTACCAACTTTGTTTTCAAATGAATAATCATATCTGTAGATAGATTGATACCTATAAACTTGTTTATACTTACCAGTATTGTTCTTGTCATATGGCTGGATGATTCTGGAAAATGAAAGAACGACAGAGCATTAGAGTACTGTCTTTATCCAGAAAAGCTCTATTTTCTGATGTTCACCCTGAAGACTAAGATACTACTGTTCAGCTACAACAACAAACATATCAAAAAAGCAGAGACTGGAAACTTTTCTCATGAAACGATCATGACAATCATCACTGGTCCTGAAAATATACAGCCCACTACAGTATGCTGTTAACTGCACTCATTCTCTTTGCTTAGTTGCCCTCTTCTGCAAGAAAATATAAAAATGGAACTAACTCATGTTTCAAGAAGTGGTTTTTTTCATTTTGCTTTTAATATATGGCATCATTTAACACGGAGGATAAGCTCTGCAGAAAAAAATACAAATAGCATTAGCAGAATTCAATTACTATACCCATTTGCAAAAGCTTTATAAAACTAGACAATTCTCTTTCTGAAAATTTTGAGATGGATTCCAAGTTTGAAATTTACAAAGTGTATTGAGAAGTGTAACATCCAGAAATCTTAATTATTCTCTCCTATGTCATAAATCAGGAGTCAGTCATAGAATCATAAAATCATTAAGGTTGGAAAAGACCTGTAAGATCGTCAAATCCAACCACCCACCCAACACCACCATGCCTACTAAACCATATCCCAAAGTGCCACATCTACATGTTTTCTGAATACCTCCAGGGATGGTGACTCCACCACCTCCCTGGGCAGCATGTTCCAATGCCCGACCAATCTTGCAGTAAAGAAATTTTTTCTAATACCCAATCTAAACCTCCCCTGACGCAACTTGAGGCCATTGCCTCTCGTCCTGACGCTAGTTACCTGGGAGAAGAGACCAGCACCTGCCTCACTACAAACTCCTCTCAGGTAGTTATAAAGAGTGATAAGGTCTCCCCTCAGCCTCCTCTTCTCCAGACTAAACAACCCCAGCTCCCTCAGCCGCTCCTCACAACACTTGTTCTCTAGACCCCTCAACAGCCTCGTTGCCCTTCTCTGGACACACTCCAGCAACTCCATGTCCTTCTTGTAGTGAGGGGCCCAAAACTGAACACAGGACTCCAGGTGTGGCCTCACCAGTGCCGAGTACAGGGGGATGATCACCTCCCTGCTCCTGCTGGCCACGCTATTCCTGATAAAAGCCAGGACGCTGTTGGCCTTCTCGGCCACCTGGGCACACTGCTGGCTCATGTTCAGCCGGCTGTCGACCAACACCCCAAGGTCCTTTTCCATCAGGCAGCTCTCCAGCCACTCCTCCCCAAGCCTGCAGCGTTGCATGGGGTTGTTGTGACTGAAGTGCAGGACCCAGCATTTGGCCTTGTTGAACCTCATACAGTTGTCCTCAGCCCATCGATCCAGTCTGTCCAGACCCCTCTTCAGAGCCTTCCCACTCTCGAGCAGATCAACATTCCCACCCAACTTGGAGTCATCTGCAGACTTACTGAGGGAACACTCAATCCCCTCATCCAGATCATTTATAAAGATGTTAAATAAGACCAGACCCAAAACTAAGCCCTGGGGAACACCACTCATGACTGGCCACCAGCTGGATTTAACTCCATTCACCACCACTCTCTGTGCTTGGCCATTCAGCCAGTCCTTTATCCAATGAAGAGTATATACATGATATTTTAGTTGTGAGTTCCTCTCCCAGTCCCCTTTTCATCTCTTTTTTTTTTCTTCACCAAAAATTATCGTATATAAAAATATATTTAGGTCACCAGTCCTCCAGGCAAATTTTAAACTGAGAGTATAAAAATTAAATACTATGACAGTCTACTGTTTCCTGATACCTGAATATATTTGGCACTGTTAAAGTAAGAGAAGATCATAGTAGAGTGAAGCACTCCACAATCTGTTCCAATCTTTATCTTCACAGTAAAGTTATTTTTGTTATTACAAGTTTATTTATTATTTTGACATTGCAGTGAACATTCCAGGACCTGGATGTTCCTGCAAAAACCCAGAGACTGCATTCATGCAGGTATAACTACCCGAATAACTCTTGAGACAACGACTTCTGTTTACACGCCCAACTACCCAGAAATAAAACAAAAACAAACAACAACCCTACAATCTATTTCCAAGAGCACAACTGCATTTCCTGAGGAATCCTCAACTTAAGCAGAGTTATCAGATTAAACAAAAAGGATGGGGCGGCTTCTCTCCTGAAATATAGAGAAGATACATTACACAGCACTTTCAGTCACCTTCAAAAAGAGCAAAAAAACCAAACAAAAATCCACACTTGCGCTCAGACACTACAGTAATAAAATCTTCACTCTTAGTCAGAGGTGCTATGCTTTTGGCACAGATTTATATGCCAAATCTATAAAAATTATGCTTAGCCATGATTGTCCCAAAATACTCAGTCCCCCTCTCCCCACTCAATTCTGCAGACAACTGAGTGAAAGAGAGAATTAACTCCTGATAGAGAGCTGAGGAACAGCTGAATGTACCTGGAGGCTGTTGAACAGTGTATTTTTTGAAGAATACTTCACAGACACTCTTAATGCAATGCCAACAGCTGTTAACTCCAGGATATTACCATATCAATAACCTATTAATAAAACCAAGCAAAGAAGTGAAGNNAGNTNTGTTATATTTGTCAAGTAATATCCTCATGTTATATTATATAATAAAAACACTAATTTTTTTTTGCATACCTTTTTCTGAGCTTTTATTGCTGTAGATACTGAAATATCATCTAAGTTGCCAAACATCTTTTAGAAAAACCTGAGTATATCCATAAATAAAAAGCTAGGGAAAGAACTGTTTAACAGGTAGACATAGTCAAAAGATTCTAGGATCTAGCAAACACTACTAATTAAAGTGCCGTTGTTACAGTTTATGCTCTTACATACTCTGATACCCAAATATTCAGATTTTATCACTCCAAATATTCATATTTTAGCACCGAGGAGACTGGTTTCTTCTAGAAAATAACTACACCCTGATTTGGCAGGATTCTGACCAACGTTTATGCATGAGCACACACCAGCCAATAATCTGGAAAACTTTGCTTTCAAGTAAGGCAACTAAGGAAGAAAGCCGTTGCTTCCACTTACAAAGGCAGTCATGCAGCATTCAAAAAGGCATGTTTTACAAATGTCTGCACACCCATGCAACCTCCAGTGCGGCTTGAGGGCAACAGAGCTTATTTAAAAACCACAAATGTCTTGGTGTTCAACAGAACAGAAACCAAAACTTTGGATTTTCAGTTTTATCTGCCACGTTTTAGAATGTCTTCAGGAATTTATTTAATTAGGTTGGAATTTCAGTGAAACTGGCACCAGTGGACACTTGGTTTATAAATGAGTTCTTATAGCAAATGGTTTTGTGCAAGGCAATAATCCGTACTTGCACTTCAGTAGAAAGGAAACTCCAGGACACAGAATGATTCTCCCCTTATGGCCAATGAAGTGCTCGTAGAGTACTCCACGTTAAACAGACACGGTCAGACAACATCACCAACAATGCGTTTTGGTGATCTGATGTGAGTAAATTACAGTAAATGTGACTTCAGTACTGACAGGATGTTGAGAAGTTGATCATTGTGGAGAAATTGATGCATCGATGGCAGAAACCACCTAAGACACTCATATGCTCTCTCTACAACATATTTATTCAAACTCACATAGAAATGAGTTAGTTGTAAAAAGATATTTCCTAACATTAAAAGTTGTTTTACCAACCACACTGATGAATCAAGTGTTCCTCCCTGTTTACAGGCACCAGGAGACTATAAAATTTCCCACTGTAAACCCGTTTAAGGCTAAATCAGGAAAAGTCCACTGCTAAGGGATGGTGCCAGCTACAGAACTATTTCAAGTTTATAGATTATTCCCCAGCAACATTTTTTTTTCCCCCTTAAGGGTTCTTCCAACCAGGACAGAAGCTACATCCTTTATAACACTCCAGTCCTTTTCCAGTTGTTCGTGTGCTATATGTGCTATTCTTTAGTTCTCCTGATAGGAAACTTGCTTATCTGATACTCATCTTTCTCTTTTATTTTAACAGGGTCATGAGGAATACCAGTGGGGGAAAGGTGTCCTTTTCTAAACCTTCCAGAATAAACACGCTTCAAGATAATGTCATCTAGACATGTCGAAAATAAAGGCACACATGCAGTAGCAGAGGTGCTTAATCCTAGTAACACAGCTTATAGCGCTGCATGAGACTTCAAAGAACCTTTTCACTCACAATGGACCACGTTCTGAAATAAGCTGAGGGAGGAAGACTGTTTCGTTATTTCTTCTTAACTCAGGTTATGCATATTTTAAGTATCCAAAATAATTGTTTTATTCCTACCAGTTTGTGGCAGTGGAACAAGTGACATTAAGTGTTACTTCAGAAGTATTATTAAAAAAAATATGTATATCTCTCTCTCTCTATCTTACAATCAAACTAAGAATGAGTTTGACTTAATTTGAGGAAGACCCTTAGTCTCCCAAGACAGAAATTTGAAACACCGGAGAAACAATATACAGACGAGAAAAGCAAAAAGCACAAAAAAATACAAAATCATCACAAAGCATTTTCCCCAGATGCAGGATCTTTCCAGTTACACTGTCTAAGCACTTTCTGAAGGTGCCTTCCCTATTGCATTATATATGAAAATTGTTAAGAACTATTGCTCTGCAATCATAGCTCACAAAAAATAATCAACCTGCTTGACAGTAATCATACATAGAAGCACTTGAAGTACGAACTCCAGATCCCGAATCCAGAATACGTAATTCATGCGGTAATACGCTGCTAATCCGGTTATCCAACAGACAGGATTGTCCTTCTGCAACTTTAATTCTTTAAAATAATACTAGGCGAAAGTAGCGATGCCAGGAATGAAGTTCTGGTTATCTGCGTTGCGTTTTAAATGCTAACTTAATTATAGTGGTGTTCTTACTGTTTGCTGCTTTAAGAGCTGCTTTATTCTGCCACTTAGAAAAGCCAGTGTTACTGCAATTTCATGCCTACACATTACCTGCATATAAAAAGAGAAACACTGATTCAGCAGCAAAAATGGGCCAGTTCACCGTTAAGTGCGCTTTCCTCCATCTGCAATCCCACGTAGCTTGCTCTTTCTAACCCCTGCTGTTATCAGAGTTATCAGAAGCATGCGTTACAGTGGCAAAAACAGAGATACAATGCTATAATCTTTTCATAAGCATTCGTTTCCTTAGTAGAACAAAATGTAAGTGATGTCTGGCACACTCAAAACGGTGCATCAAAGCATGAATGTGGTTCTAGTTTTGTGCTTTTTGTGAATCACACGTAGGCAAAGCAGCCTTACAAATCCAAAGACATATTTTTGACAGACAGGAAATAAAAGCAAAGAAAAAAAAAATCCCCTATTCAATTTCTAGTATACCTGTACCCTTGGAAATAACTCACATTTCACAAGATTCAGTAAGCCTGAGAACTACGGTTGAATGGAAATTGTGTTTTGACTTTGGCAAAACAAAAGCAATCACTGTCTATATCTAAAAAACCCACAACATGGTGCTATGCTATGGCAACACTTCATAAAAGTTCTTTCTCAGAGGAAATTCAAGGAAACATGGGTTTGCAGAAATGATTTTGCTCCTCCCAAGGCCTCCTGTGACCAAATTCATCATAGAGAAATCACACTGCTTACTTTTACCCACTGAAAAAATATTCTGCAGTTTGAGAGTTTGAGCAGTCTTCAGACACATAATGGAAGACTCTTCTTTTAGGGGTAATCAAGAACCTCGAATATTTGGGAAACAATTGAAATGTGAATTAAACGTAGGCAAGTGATGACTGCACATTTATCATTGCACAATAAATTGTTTTCTGAAATTTAAGATATTCTGGGGGGGGAAAGAAGATATTTGTCTTCTACTTTTTGGACAAAAATATTTTCCTCCTAGTTGATTATTTTTTGTGTTAAGTCACAATGTCATTTGCATCACTGGGGTTGGAGGAATGAAGACCAAAGTGAGGAGGGAGGAACCATCCACTCCACTGTTCCTTCAGCTGAAGGAAAAACATTGTTTTATAATACAAAAATTCAAACAGAAAAAAAAAGTGGCTGGAGACATGCAAACATGAGATGCAGTAGCTTAGTTCTGCCAATGATTGACAACATCAGCAGTAACACCCTGAGATAATCAAGGCCTGTGTCATTTTCCAGGTAGATAATTTGGACTCCGAAAGTTGTCACTAGTTCATCATCTCCACTATCATAATTTGTACCTCTGCAAAAAAAGTGAATATACTGACCATAGAAATGCAAGCTTTAGAGCATTCAAGTTTTCTAGTGAATATTTAAAAAGATTGCTTCCAATTGGACAGTGAAAATAGACAGAAATTGGCTACTCTTGTGCAAGCTGCAAAAATCAAAGGTAAAAAGGTTCTTAGGTTAATCTCTTGAGGGTCAGAGATGGCTTTAATGACTTTGTATAGAACTATGCATAACAAGGCTCTTACCATAAAGCATTGCATACCATGACATAAATAAATGCTGTGAGCAATCTATGTTGGGAAGTAACCAAGAGTCATAAACACCTTTTTAACAGCCCTCTGCTTCTCCAGGAAATGACAGTAACACAGCGTCGGTTTTTCCAGAGAGATCTACTTTCCACGCTCACATTTCCTTCATTATCAGTGCACACATTTCAGTAAGAGATCTGTAGCCAAGTATTTCAAAACATTTGCTGGCTATACCAAGGACCAAAGCTAGAATACACGCCCAAAGCAAATTTCAGAGGAAAAACTGACTGTGGAACAATATATAACTTTCATTTCTCACTTTTGGGAAAAGTGGGTATGTACAATTCAACATTAATCCCACTTTGTGTTTCAGCATGGAAGAAATGGCAAAAGTGCATTCATATAGCAGCTTGTTTATCACATCTCATTTCTGCCCTTTCAGTTGGAAGTCATTGGTAACGGCAAAATGAGGTTTATAACAATTTAGGTAGGTTTATAGTTTATTAACATGTAAGAGAAAATTTAAAGTTTTATTTTTTAAAGTAACAGATCACCAGATTTTATTTTTTTTTATATACATTCCATGCTGGTAGCCAGCCACTGCAGTAGAACATCTCCATCTCCACCAAAAAATAGTGTAACGATTGGACACCTTTGAGAAAAAACAACTCCCTCTGCTGCTAAATTCCATCCTACAGTGAAAACTTCTTCCTTCTAATATACTTTCACATAGGGTTATGTGAAGTTAATTATGATGAAGCACATAGTAGAATTGTTTTCTCTGTTTCAAGAAAATTTGGGGCAGGAAAGTCTCAAGTTTCCCTGCCTGTCAGTTAGGCTGCTTATATTTTCATGTGTTTGTCAAAGAGAGTCTCAAATTCCCCATGGAAGAATAGGAGTGAAATATGAGCCTTTCTTCCTTGCTTATGTCCTCAATAGCCAATACTATTAGTCATAAGCAGAGAGATAAGGATTGACCAAAATAGCATCTAAGAGAAAAGGTACATTTTTTTTGAGGTCTTTCTCCCTTTGCCAATTGCTCATGTCACTGTCTCATCTTGCTGTGGCAGAGACGTGCAGGTTCCTAGGAAAACGGACCCAAAATTTACTGTCTCATTCTTCAATACGGCTGCATACTTCAGTACACTCAGGAACAGAAATTTGACTGTTGAAAGAATCCTCTTGAAGGCACCAGGACATCTCAGCCTGAAACACAGCATTAAAGATCTGGCAAGAGGAAGAGAGAAGGAGGATCGGGGCTGTTGATTAAAGTCTCTTCAGCTATCAACAACTGGTTCTCTTATTTCTGCCCACAAGTCATGAAAACAGTATCAACAGGCACTGACTGATTTCTGCATCTCATTAGTGACGTTAGTATCTGGGGCACCCTTTGGCTATTCTGGTTCTGATGCACGTAAAAGTAAGGAAATGCCTGCCAGTTGACAGAGATTATACTTCTGTAAAATATCTTTACCTGATCTTTCCAAATATTATATGGAAAATTACCGTTACTCACCCTGCCAAAACAATAGCCTGACGTGAAACTTGACTGCTTGGATGTACTGTTGCTCACAGTTAAGTAGCTTGTGGGTGAAAGTAATTGCATGGAATAATTTCAGACGCTGTAATTTAAAGATCAGATTCAAAATATCTACAAAGCACTTTACAGTCACACCTAAATCTTCCCATCGTCAACTCCAGTCATAAGCCTGCATACTCCTGATATTCTGCAACATCGTGATCTTCTGAAGACAGAGTTTTCCCATTTGAAAGAGACTGTCTTCATTGCTAAGAACCATTTAAGTATCTTGTGTCGACTTTCTTTTCAGCAGCAATGGAAATTCTGCATCTCAGAATAGTTTAAAGCACCAGCATGCATATTACACAAAACCTCCCCAAAGCACGGTGCTTATTTTTCTAGAATGGAAAAAAGCTTTCTGGCATTTCCCACTCCATCCTACAGAATGCAAGATTTGCTGCTGTTTGAAAATAAAAGGAAAAACACTTTTCTAAGACCATTCAGAAAAAGTCTTTCTGCTACAAGCAAGGACACAGCTACAAGACCTCCTATCTAGTTAAAATTATGCAATGCTTAAGCAGTGCAGTTCCATTTAGGTCTATGCCTTATACATGGATTCATGCATACAACTACATCTCTCAACCACCAGTGACTGACACTCAGATCAGTTAACAGCAAGATATCAGGGCACAAAGCCCACCATTTATGAAGAGATAAATGTACTCCTCCATCATTCTCGATAAAGACTGAGCAATAGTAGTCAGAAATTACAGGCTCCCTCATCCCTATCAGTTGCACCAAACTCCTGTTGGAGGTGGATCTGCAGAAAAATGAAAGGAAACCCATGCCACACTGGCCAAAATCAAGACTGCAGCCAAGTCAGACTTCCCTAAGAAATGCTAATCATGTTCTTATTTATTACTCTTAAAAGCATTAAACCAGATACTAATGTTGTTTCTCATCATCTCCCCCAGCTCCCAACACAGGCATAAAGAAGTGCCATTTCCATATTACATTGCTTTATTTCTGAGACAATACTTAATATTTTGTTAATAACAAATTCTGTCAAAAGACAGAACTCAACTCACCTAGGCAGTAAGACCTACTTTAGATATGCCCATCTATATTTACACAAGCTTCATGACATTTATTTGAATGCTGTAAATTATTGTGTATCTTCAGTAAACGTATTCATATGGATTCTTTACAACAAATTTCTAATGCTGTTGGAAAAAAGCAAACCTGAACATGCAGCCACTTCTGTGTCACTAACATCAAGATTACGAAAACAGCAGGAGATAAGATATAAGCCCACTGTGCTCATTTTTGTTTGCTCATTTCATCAAAGCATGCACCAAAAGACAGAATATATCATCATCTCCAAAGCTGGCTTTCTCAATACTGTTAATTGATACAATGCAATAAACCCAGCAACAAGCGATAGTATTTTGGAACCAAAAAAGCTTTTTAGTATATTTATAGCAAAGCAAAAACTCTGGAGGCTGGAGAAACCTCTCACTGCACAGACAGTACACCGTTGTCAGTGCAATTCCACAGAAACCATCATTTCCCAAGCTGATCTAGTCACGAGTTTTTGCTGTGTACTGAAGAGAAGTTGGGTACATTACAGCCCCCAAAACATATCTGATATTTACCAATAACCAGAGAAGGGGTTAAATGGTAAATATTAAAGGTAATTGTTTTTAAGTCAAAAGGAAGAGGACCTGTGCTGTTGAGAATCATTACTACTGGTTTAACTGCTTTAGAGAGTTTTGTTTTCCTTTGCATTTTATTTACACTTTGCAGGCTTTTAATTAAAGAGAGGCTAGGATAAGAACCAAATCAGCCATTTTTACATTAACAAAATACAGTTTTCAGTTATTTAGGATATATGCTTTCCAGTTCAGTTATGTTTTCACAGAAAATAGATAAGCATAAATAACAATCTCCTAAACCAATGACTTACAGTTCTCAATACTAATTTTTCAAATTTGCTGTTATTTTGTGCAAATTGCCTTAACACAGTTAGCTGACTTTTTGATACAAACCAATCAGTGTGGCTAATGACTGGTTTTACAAACTCTTAACTTTGAAGAGAACGTCCATACAAAGTAGAAGAAAAATTTTAAAGACTTCAAAGTATGCCTCCTTATAGGGACATCATCATAGTAATATTTACCTTGAACTTTTTGCTACAGCCTTCTCTGCAGTAGAAGTGTAACATCATCTTTATTTCCAGGTGAAAGTCATTCATCACTCAAAGCTCATATGGAGAGTCCAGTCTAACGGCCAGCATGGGCAGGGGGCAAGCAGCCTTTGTTCAGAGTCCCATGCAGTAACTACCAGACCATCCCTGCAGACTCAAAAGTCGCAGCGGAAATCCAGCATTTACGGCTATGCCGATCAATGGCATCATCTTTTCTTCCAAGTACAAGACACACAGTTGGCATCTTGGTCCACTGAATAGCTTGTGTTGCCATGCTTGTTATTTGCCTACGGTGTAATGGCTGTTTGCACCCTGAGCAACATGATTCTCACTTCTCTGTATACTAAATATCCACTTTTTGTCAAAGTATGTATTGATTTCTATCTAGGTATTATTACATGTACAGTAGATATTATCACTTCAAGATACAAGTAGTGTTGGCAATGACAGAAAAGCAAAGCATGATCATTATGGGAAGATGATGGATAACGGATCAAGTTTTTCTTCCTGTATTTGGAATACTATTTCTATTAGGTTGCCTAAAAAGAGAGTCCCTTTTATTTCTATCTCGACCTATTCGGTGAAGCATGAAAACAGACAAGTCACCTCTTTTGTGCAGATCATGTTCTGAACCGTCTATTTCATAGCCTGACTTCTTCTCAGATTTCTAATCTCAACAACCTTATTCAATTAGAAAAAAAATAAGCTAATATCTTACAGTAGTTATGTCTCACAAAAAGAGAGTTCAGAAAACACATGCATTTCTTTTCAGTGCAAACAAATTATATCCTGCAGGATTCTCCTCTTATTTGGACATGAGGTAAAACTGCTCACAGTTCCAGTTGAACATCTTTCTTTTTGGTAATAATTGAAAAAAAAAAAAAAATCAGTAATACACAGTCACTTTTCAGAATAAAAAACAATTATTTGAGAAAAGTTAGCCTTACCCACAAATTTCCATCAGTTTTTTGCACAGCATCATATCTGATCACCATTTGCATTGTCCCGTAATGAAGTGGGGCTGGATAGACTGGGCTGAAAGATCACCTCTGATGCTGCACAGCGTACTGGAAAAGCCTCTCCCTGTGCCCCTGTGACACCCCTCTCCTTCCTCCTCTGAAAGTGCCATAAATGCAGGGACAAGTCTCTTTCTAAGCAGCACCTACCAGTCCTTCTTGCCAGGACCACTTCATTTTTATTTTAACTGACTCTGTAACATGGTCTTGGGACGCAAGATACCAAAAGCTATCTTGTCTCTATTACCAGTCACATTGTTGACAATCCAGATGAAGCTGTGTTTAGAATTCACATACTAGCAAAGAGATTGGTTGTAAACTAGCAGGTCCAGTATTTAACAATTAAGCTGTATATCAAGCAATTTAGCACAGAGTAATTCAAAATGTCTTGCAAAATATTTCTTCAAATAAAAATGCAATGCCGTGAACTGAAATAAAACATTAGTTGCATTTCTCCACCAAATATGTTTCTTTCTCATCCTTTTATATAGCAGTGAAGGGCTAGTAAGAAAAATGATAAAAATAGTTTCTTTAAAAGATGGCATTAATATACGCATGTTCAATTAATAAGCACCAGCATTCATCGCATGACGAATCAATGCTGTGAATACACTATCCATATCTTACATTTTTGTTGGTCTGTACCCCCTCATTTAATGTAATTTCTTAAAACTGTATTCTCTACAGAAAGGTCACAAAACTTAGTTATTTCAGGTCCACAGGAAGTTTTGCCATTCAGAAACTTAATATTTTTTATATTCCTTCACATACCATCAAGACCATTATGATGGCTGTAGTTTCTTTTTCCCAAAATACTCAGTGAAGAGTGATTGGAGGGTGCAAGCAGTCGTTTTGCACTTGGGCTTTGAAGGCTTGGTGTTGACCTGATTACATTGGGTTTCACTGCAGGATGAATCTCTGTTTGAGACAAGAGAGAGAGAGAGAGAGAGAGAGATCATACATACTTGATTTAAAAAAGAAATAAATAAAAATAGTCTATTCAACATGAAATTTACATTTAAATTTCCGGTGAAAGGAAGCTATTTTTTTCAGCATGACTGTGCTTACAAGACCTTGAATGACAATTCAAACACGAGTCTTCCTACCTACAGTTCTTCCAAATAAGAAAAATCTATTCTGCTTTAGATTGCCTGAGTTCAGAACTATAGTGTAGATGTGTAAGGATTTCAAAGCTTGAAGAAATAATACAAATCAATCTGAAACGGGTCTGTGTTTACATTTTCCTACCATTTTGAGGTTTGTATTGGAGGTGTACACCCACAGGTTTTTAAGTAAGCAAACAAAAGCATTTTACTACAGTGAAATCACCTCAGTACCTCAAGCTATTCAACATTTTCTGTTGCAAGATTCAAGGGATCCTCCCAAACACAAGTCCCCAGGTGCCAGAAGTCAGGGAGCCAGCCACAGCAGGCCTTTGAAGCCAGACCTATCCCAAAACTGCAGCAGACACACAAATATCACTATGACTGCACTGGGTTCCCCAGGTACTGTCAACTCCCCTACAGAGTCATTGCTGGGGAGTTTCGAACATCCTAGAGTATCTAATATGGCTCACGGAGTAGGATTATCTTGGAGAAGGAGGGAGAAAGGTGGGTAAGAGGCAGTGAAACGCATCTGGCCAGCACACTTCAGGGTGGCAGCTGCTGTGTTTTCCAAAAGCTGATACAGCTGCATGGAAATTTCTCAGTTATCTGCCAGATAAAAGCAGCAAAACGAAGCCTCAGCAGAGCCTGCTTGTTCTTCACCAGGAATATGCTGAAACAATTAACTTATTCCCATCACACTTTTGGGTTCAAAAAGCCACCACTGTGTATGTCCTCAGACAGACCCACTCTGCAAGGGAAGCCAGAGAACCCGATGGCAGGTCCCTGTCCCTCCGACATAGCCACGGGCACTGGCTGTGCCCCACACTGCCCCACGGCCAGCTGGTCACCCACTGCCCCATAGAATCACAGAATCATAGGTTGGAAAAGACTTCTAAGATCATTGAGTCCAACCATCCACCCAACACCACCATGCCTACTAAACCATATCCCAAAGTGCCACATCTACACGTTTTTTAAACACCTCCAGGGATGGTGACTCAACCACCTCCCTGGGCAGCATGTTCCAATGCCCGACCACTCTTGCAGTAAAGAAATTTTTCCTAATATCTAATCTAAACCTCCCCTGACACAACTTCAGGTCATTGTCTCTTGTCCCGTAACTAGTTACCTGGGAGAAGAGACCAACACCTGCCTCACTGCAGCCTCCTCTCAGGTAGCTGCAGAGAGCAGTAAGGTCCCTCCTCAGCCTCCTCTTCTCCAGACTAAACAGCCCCAGCTCCCTCAGCTGCTCCTCGCAAGACTTGTTCTCCAGACCCCTCACCAGCCTCATTGCCCTTCTCTGGACACACTCCAGCACCTCAGTGCCCTTCTTGTAGTGAGGGGCCCAAAACTGAACACAGTACTCACCATGCGGCCTCACCAGCACCGAGTACAGGGGCACGATCACCTCCCTACTCCTGCTGGCCACACTATTCCTGATACAAGCCTGCAAGCCATTGGCCTTCTTGGCCACCTGGGCACACTGCTGGCTCATGTTCAGCTGGCTGTCAACCAACACCCCCAGGTCCTTTTCCTCCATGCAGCTTTCTAGCCACTCCTCCCCAGGCCTGTAGTGTTGCGTGGGGTTGTTGTGACCATGGAGCAGACGAGACCTCTGGGCTGAGAATGTGAGGGTGGAGGGGCTGGGAGAGGGAGCAGGAGGATCAGCTGTCCAACAGGAGTAAGAAAAGGTGAAAAACCCCTCATTTTGCACCCCCTGAACCCCTGAAGAGAAAGTGCTCCTTTCTGCTTTTGTTTTTTTCCTAAATAAAATAAAGGGTAGAAGCTGGGAATACGCAGAATCTAAAGGGAGGCCAGGTATCCAAGAAGGCGGCCATCCAGCCTCTGCTATTCACAGCTATCACGCAGGAGAAACAGAAAGCACTGCACACAAAGTCCAACTGCGACAGCAGATTTTTCCGCTTTCACAAATGCCAAGGAGATCTGACCTCCCAGCGCCCGCCTGCCCAGCCTCCCGCCCTCGCTCCCACAGCAAGCCTTCGCCGCAGCCGGCCCACCCACCGTACCTCGCAACCACACTCTTCAACACCCTCACCCAAGATGCTTCACAAGGGTCAGATTAGCAAGAGTAGAGGAGGGTAAATGCACGGGGCAGGCATCAGAACAGCACAGAGCTTGGGCACAGGCAATTGCTTCAGGGCAGTCCTGCTGATTTGGGGGTGTGGGGGGGTGCGAAGGCCAATTCGATGTCACCAATCTTCTCACCGCTTACTTAGATGAGAGCTTTTCACTGCCATTCACTGCAATACTCATCTGCTTTTTGTGCAAGAGTTTAGGAACACCAAGCTCCCAGCAGATTTCACAGCACGGCCCCATTCTTCCTGTAGGGAAGAGGCGCCTATTTGCATTTTTACTGCAATGGGAACAGGGGTGTGCTTAATGTTATGAACACTACTGACTGCTAAAGCAAAACTTTCACCTGAAACAGAAAGGTTTGCACTGTTTGCTGAAGATGATTGGAATTTGGATTCTGAAGTGCTCATTTGGCAATCTTTTCCAATTTTCTGAAGGAAATTATATAATAACCATTTGGTCTGATTCAGATTACATCATCATTTCTGAAATAAAAATAAAAGAGGAATAAGAAACAATACTTGAACAACCTATTAGGAACCTTTATTATAAGACCAGGTTGCCGCCTCAAAAAAGTAATTAGCAATAACAACCCTAAAAACGTCTATTTCCACTAATGTCATTAGAGTAAAAAAAAATAAAAAATAATAAAACAAAACAAAAATCCAAACAAAAAAACTCCAAAGCAAACAAAAAAAAGTGGAAGTGTCCTACTGAGTCGCCCAAACAGGCATCCTGGATTCCAGAGGTGCTTAAGGAGCTGCACCTCATTCTCATCTCCCCTCCTCAACACGCATCCCAGCTGGAGACATTAGCCTGGTCTCCTCCTAACTAGGAGGTAATACAGGACATTTAATTAGCCAGGGGTTCCCCTTTGGGCGCTTGTTTAGTAAGCGCAGTGACGACTGAAGAGCTTCAGGGATTAGCCCCAACTCTCCAGAGGACAAGGCCTGCTTTTAATGCTCAGCCCACCTCACCTGAGGAACAGGCAGCCAAGAAGTAGAACAGGGATGAAGGGAAGCGATGACCCAGGATGTGCAGGGCACTGAAATCTGCTCTGCCTTACCTGTAGGGCTGGAAACAGTAGTGCCCCAAGAGACACACCTCACTGTATTCCCATAAATGTGGGAATGGCATGGAAGAAATTTCAAAAACAAAATAAAAACCTCCTGTATAAGCTATGACATGATAGTTAATGTTAAATGTTATGAGAAAAATAATGCTGGCATTACTTATTCACTGAAACATCCAAACAAACATCCCAAATAAACAAAAAACCATCACAAACTAAACTAAAAACACCTCACCAAGCTAAATGGTAAACAAAAAGCTATTTTCTAGCCCTCTTTCTACAGCTAATTCAGATGTATGTCCATAACTACACCGGGTACGTTTCATATCCCTGCAACACCTATTATTTACCTTTGACTATAGTGAGATACCTTCACTTCCCACACCATCAAATGCTAAGCGGACTCTTCAGATACCTGGTATATTTTAGCACTGTTTATCTTCTACAATACCTTCAGCTAAGTACACGTAACACTGTCTGACACTGTTCATCCATTTACTCCCATTAAAGCTACAGACTTATGCTCTCAGAGGTACCAAGACAACCCCTCACCGACCAAATAATGTGGCACTAAAAACATGCAGTAACTTCTAATATTACACATGCTGCCGTTTCTTCTTTTGACTGCCCAGACGGGATCAGCCGGATAACCATCCATCTCATCCTCAACTGCACCCCCTCGCAACCACAGCTCCACCAACTCGACCAGAACAGCCCTTTCCTCATCCACTCGAATGACAACACACGTAATGCACACAGCCGGGATGCCTGTAGGAAATCAATACAATTTTTTTTTTTCTTAAACTCCGCAGCAGGAAGAATCAAAATTCAGTGAGAGTGGGCATTAATTCTTCATTACCCAGTTTTCTGAAGTTTGGATTTTGTTAGCTTCGATGTTCTGGAAGAACAGTTATAACTACTTTAACAGTGGATTTCTATTTCAGTAAGTCAAGAGACTTATTGTTTATTCTAGTACCAAAAAACCTCCCGTTAATTGAAATTTTGAGAAAAACATTTAGACTGAGTTCTACCCTCAGCTTTACGTCTGTAGAATTGGACTAACACACTGCAGAATTATCCACTGCTGCTCTGATCAATGGATTGATTTCTATATTCAGTTGAGGATTAATATAAAGCCTGTCGGGTATCCCATTTCTCATACAATTATATAAATATTTAATAGTCAGTGGTGGTTCCTTGCAAAGAGGATTACTTTCATTTTTTAAATAAGGAACCACAACTACTAGAATTTGCCTCTCCCTGTTACCTCATGTGAGTACCTTGACCTCCTGGCTATGATCTCAGTACAGATTTCACTGCATCTTTTTATGATATCAAATTAAGAGATTGGTATCTCATCGCAGTTGAAGTCTGCTCCTTTCAAGTACATGGGAGTATTACAAGTGGATTCAAGGGACACAGTAGAGTAGCACTGGGCATACCGAGTATCTCATCTCCCCTTTTGAGTGCTTCTTCATTTAGACTATCAGAATATTTTTCACATTCTACATTACATCAGGTTTCACTCTGCCATTTTAAATCAGTATCAGAAGGCCTCTGCCTACATCCTGCCAGTTCAATCATCTGGTTTTGCAACCGATAGCAGTCCAGAATTTTTATTAATTTATTAACTTTATAATTTTCTTTTTAGTACAAGCATATATCTCTCTATGCATACAGGATTTTTAAGTATCAGTAAACACTGAATGTTCATTCAACTCATTTTTCGCTCTGGAGGCAGATACCCACCTAAATACCCAATGATACATGACAGTGGTTTTCTGGTGCTTTTTATCTTCAGAGGATTTCCAGCAACTTCACAATGTCGATCTGCATCTGAGAATGTTAAAGAATGAAACTCAGTTTAAATATTCCACCATCACAAGTACAATTAGGATGCATCAACCAGTTTCTGACTTACATTTTTACCACAATTTTTTTTTTCTTTTTGGCACATATTCTTCTTTTTTTCATCAATGCTAATAATGACAGATATTTAAAGGCAAGCCATGTCCTTATTCATGCAAGTGATGTTATGATTTTAAATTTTTTTTTAAAGTTAATGTAAGTGCTAACACAAATCTGACTGCATTTTTTGCCTACAAAGTCTTTTTGGAGACAGCCAGCCAGGCAAATGAAGCACAGATGAAAACATGAGTACTAGAATTAAAGCAGCTCTGGCTATTAAAAAGAATTTGCATGGAATTCTTTGTTGTTTTCTACAAGCATGTCTGGCCCTAAACAGAGTAATACAGAGGTAAGAAGGATTTAAGGTTGTGACTACTGTTTTTGGTCACGTATTACTTGCATGGTATGGTGATTCATATCATTCTTAATATTTAAAACAGAACATGGGGGTTATCATGGCAAGACGGAAGTTTAAAAAAAAAACCCAAGACCCAAAAAACCTTTTACTGTAAACTTTTCAACAAAGTGGTCAGTAGCAACCAAGTATTACAGAGCTCAAAGATCTCAAAGATAGGAACTTCCTGCAAAGTAAATGAGAATCAGCAGTTCAGTAACTACCTTAATTTGATGCTAAAACTACGAACTCATGACTTTGAAGGCTCTGTGAATACACAAGCAGAGAATCTGTCTAAATGCCCCGAACAGAGAAGTGTTACTATGAAGAGGTTCACGTTTAGACAGCAGAGTCAATCAACCTAGGGCAAAAATTCTTCAGACATGAGGTTTCAGTAAACAGTTTCAAGACTACTGGAACTATACTGTCTTTTTATTAAACTACTCAGAATGATCGGGTCATCCATCTTCCAAAAGCCCATAAGCAATCCCCCGATAGGGCTCCCAGCGTCCCTAGAACACAGGTATTCTGTCTTGTACACAACTGCGTTCAGAAGTTGATTGTGTAGATCTAGAATTCCCTCAAATGGAATTACTTGCCACACATACATACATACGTAACGCGTGCACCTTTCTTCGTACAGGTTTCACATGTGCACATGCAGATCTGCATTTTCTAACACACTTTGCAAGAGCTAGATATTATAGATTGTAACAACTGTATATAAATAACTGTGCATAAAAACTGTATCTGTTTTACCAAAATGTTCCTGTTTGCTTCATTCCAGCACAAGATATGGAGTACAGAGGCACCCAAAGAGGACAGGCCACTATACAGAACAATATACATTTGAGAAAAACCTAAACTTACAATCTCTTTATGTATTCTGTCCAGCTACGTGCAAAAAAACTTGCAGGTCAGGAAACCACAGCAATGGCCGAAGTAAGTATGTAAGTATGGTATGCTTTTAATAAGCAGACAATGCACAGCTCAGTTCAATATACTAAGGAAACTACTTGAAATTCTTAGGTGTGCTAAGCAGAAATGATAGCTGGTATCTGGGAAGCCCAAAGGTTCCAGAGCCCTAATGCCAAGTACGTGAAGTACTTTATTATTTTACTCTAATTACTGTTCTTAGCGAAAAAAATGCACTGAACCTAGTTCCTGGAATATTTTTAATATTCCACAACACTTGAAATATTTTAAGTGACAGAGTAGAACGATGTGTCTCCACTGTCTCGCTTAGTAAAATAAGCACAGACTATACGGTGAGTATTTTATAGCTACTTCGGGAACAGCAAAGCATTGCCTAAGAAGTAATTAGCAAGAAAATTTTCCATCTACATGTCTTCACTGTAAAAAAAGACACTGAATCATGGTGAGATATTCATATGCTGAGTGCGAATACAGACTGCAAAGAGAGCACAATTTCCATGCCTGAGGCAAAGCATGTTCAGCAAAGGTACCAGGTGGGTATTCCAAAGCACACCGGTCTATTAAAACAGTTAAGTATGTTTAACAGCAGCAAACTTCAATCCACAATACAGTATTCCCATAATAAAGTTTATGATCTTTATGCATTACATACAGAAAAACACAAAAGTTAGGTTGTAAATCAAGTGTAAAACCATAGAATAAAATTTAGGTAGGAAGTTGTCAAAAACAAAATTTAAAAGAAGTCCTAAAATCCAGTATGGTCTTCCACATGAACACTAAAACTTCTTGTAAGATGACTGAAATAGTACACGCACTGAGAAATAAAAACGTACTTAAAAAAGAATTGGAGTATTACACCTGACAGCGTATTTTTTCAAACACGTCAAAAGCAGAAAGTGTATTAGTGCCTGTAGCAATAGGAGATGATCAAAGTGTGAGGAAAATACAGAAGAAAAGATAAAGGCATGGCAGAAAAGCTGAATGAATTCTTTGTAGCCATGTTCACTGCAGAATAACTTAAACAAGCTCACTACCAAACTCGTTTCATGAGGAAAGTGTGAGAACTGTGTCACATCAAAGTGTCCATAGGCAGTATTTCAAAACAAAATGGTTAATGAATAAAAAACAAGTTACTAGGACCAGATGGAATTAATCCAAACAAACTGCTGAGCACATAGACTGCTGGTGTATAACTAATGCTTAAACTCGTCTTGGTTCAAGAGAACAAAAACACGGCAAATGTGATAACATTCTTCAGTAAGCAGGTCTGCAGACCGGCAAAAGGGTTGAACTATTAATAGAGGCATACAGTTAAATACAGAAACATCAAGGGAGCCAACAAAGACCTTGTGAAGGGAAAACATGTTTAATGTGTTCACATTATTCGGCGGAGTGTCCTTGGAACAAGGACAACCGCACAGCGGGCTTTACCAGCCCAAGCGCAGCCAGTGGACGAGGGCGGTAACCCTTCCCCTCTACTCGGCCCTTCTGAAGCCACCTCCAGACCCTGTGACGAGTTCTGGCATCCCACTATAAATGAGATACGGACATCCTGGAGAAAGCTGAGCTATGGAGAGCCTGGTTTGGCGTTGGAGGATAGGATGTACATGGAGAGTCTGAGGGAACTGGGTCTGGTCAGCCTTCAGATGAGAACGCCAAGTGGAGACCTCATTGCAAGCTGTAACTACCTAGTGGCAGAGCACAGCGAAGATCAAGCCAGTCCCATCTCAAAGGTATATAGGGGTAGGACAACATACTATTACTGTCTGCGGCAACAGACACAAGCTGCGAGATAGGAAATTCTCATTATAAGTGAGGCAAAAGATTATTTACTGTGAGGTTGATCAAACATTGGAACAAGTGTCCGGAGAAGCCATGGAGTCTCCATCCTTGGAGATACACAAATCTCATCTGGACAAAAGGCTCTGAGCACTTGAGCTTTGTGCAGGGGTGGGATTAGAGACTTCCAGAGGTCCCTTCCTACCTACATGCCCTGTAAAACAGTGATTTCAAGTGTCCCAGGTCTGCCAGGATCCTCCTGACGGAATCATGACGTACACTTGCAGCTGATCTGGCACCTAGCGTGGCACTTCAGTTAGCTTTTAACAAACTGTGTCACCAAAGACCGCTTGCTGTCCAGCTGTTACAGGGTGAAGAAGTTTTCTTCAGGGATTAGCACCCGATTAAAATTACTTGTCTATTTAATCCCCAAAGGATCTGTGCTGTTCGACACAAAAAAGATCACGAAAATCTGAGATGATTAGAGAGTTGAAGTTTCCTGATAATAAATTACTGAGCATAATCAAAGCTAAAACTGATTGCAAACCATATCAGCAGCATTGAGCAATAAATGTAAACTAATTCTTAAGGAGTAAAATGACTGTAACATACAGATATAACGATGAGTTCTACACCACCACTATGCAGAAGAGAATTCATGAAGTCAGTGTCAACAGCTTTCTAAAAATATCTAGACACTAGTAAAGAGCAGTCACTTAAAAAGAAATTAAAATCTTATTAGAAATTACGATAATAGGAAAATAGAAAACATGTGACACCCTAAAATCATGGGAAACCTGTATCTTGAAGGGCATGTAATTTGGGGCACCATAACCCTAAAGCGGATACAGTACAAACTCCAGGGAATAACATTATGGGCCACAGTGTGAAATGGATTCTTTACGAGATTTTTAAACCGACCAAGTACTTAACCTAAAGAAGTTAAGACTGTTGTGGGTATTACAGAGGTCAACGAAATCAGGAATGTTGTGGAGATTACATTGAATGAGGCTTGTTCTTTTAGATTTGAAAGGGGTTTTTAATTATTTCCTTTTTTAAACTAAATTTGTAGGTCTCTTCAGCATAGAGACACTCTCACTGGGGAGTTATTTCTCTTTGACAATCCATCATATCTCTGCCAAAATTCACATTACCTAATCAATGTACTGTGCTCTATGTATTTCCTAAATTGTGTTCTTCCTAGAAACTCTGACAAAAAAAGACCATGTTCTTTTAATTATTTTACTGGCTACTAAAATCCAGCACAAATTGTATTTAAAGATGACAGCAGAGAAATATTTTCGTCCTAGATGCAGACAAAAGATCTTCCGTAGCTATAAAATCAAGGATGTAAAACATTGTTTGTGAACCAATACCGATAGATGTTACTCACTTCAGATGAATGGGTAGTTTTATGTCAGTGAAACACAGGCTGTATGCTTACAAAGAAAAATCAGTAACATTTTGCATAATTTTTACTTGTCTTTTTTTTTATCAAACCAGATCATAATAAGCCAGTAGTGTACCAAACTTGTTATTAAATCTGCAGATTTAAAGCTATGTTAAGTTTTGATCATAAACAATCTACCCCTTTTCCAGATAACTATATATATACTATACAGATAATACATTACCATCCACTGAAAACATTTTGACAACCACGTCTACATAGACGGCGTGTAGTTACCCAAATCTAAATTACTATAATTAATACATACAGTTATATTGATAAAACTATATCTGAGCAGGAAAAAAAAGATCCCTCAGAAATCTTCCTGTGCTGCAGTAAAAAGGTTCACAGTGAGCCATACATATATCAACACGCGCGTAAGCTGGAAACAGATCCAGTCTTGTCAGTGACTGTCTGGAGAAGTATGCCCACTTTGCTTTCCTCTAATTAAGAGGCCTTCCATAGACAGGGTAGTTTTACTCAAATTTTCTAAAAAACATGCAATATATTCAAGCTGAAAAGAAGGTATTTTCCCTAATTTAGAGCATGGCAATCTCCTCTAACCAAAACAGTTCACCAGTTCGAATTGATCCTGAAAATCCATCAGACAAGTTTACAGTCAACAACTACACTGAGTCCGTTATCCTCAGCAGAAAAAAGTTTGAGATTCCCATGACAGGTCATGCTCCTAGAAGGAGATGCCGTGACTTCTCAGCCTCCTGGTGACCAACCCTAGATTGAACTGGGACGAAAATGCATCACCTCCACTACCTCCTGCTGGCACCTGAGTGGGGGTCAGGCTACAGGGTTCATTAATCTAGTTCTCCGCATTAACTGCAGGAATAAAGTACATAGAATAAAACCTTGTTTTCTGCCAGTGGATGTGACGGACTGAGGGAGATGATGTGGATGGAATTATAATAACAAAAAATGCTCTATCTGAAATGTGGTTTCACGTAAAAGATGGCTGGGCCTGAGGTTAGCATTCCCAGAGGCTTCCATGCTCCTAAGACAAAAGAACTATCTGCAGATGAGTTCAGGTGGAATGCAAAAAATCAATTTATTTTATGAGCAAGCTCTGACTGACTTCTTCAGACTGACTTTCTCAGAACTGGGAATTAGTTTCATTTACAACCTGGCACTTCAGCAAATTGCCTAAGACTAAGAAGACATAAAACCTGGTACGCTGCGCGGTAAGTGCCTTACCATCCTTCTGTCTCTAGATTTTATAGCTTCTAAGTGTTGGTATGGCGCCTACTGCAATACAGTTGTGAAATGCAGTTACATTTTCAAGCACTGGTTTGGCACACACAGAATCAGGTGAGTCTGACAAAGCACCATCTAAGCAGTCATTAGATTCAAGTTTCAGCACACCAACATGGAAAACAAATTCCAAATCAGTTCTTGGATGTCCTAACCATCTCATGTCACATCCCATCATGGGTGACCTGCTACTCTGGCCAGGTTATTATCTAAGCAAGATATAACTTTTGTACCACCAACACAGGCATTCATTCAATCCTGCAATTACTCAGTGGTATTCAACATATGAAATCATTACTGTTAATCAAATAACTCATTTAAAAATTTAAAAAAAACTAAAAATTACTTGCATCGAGCTATCCTTCGAAAAGGATTCAAGGTATTCTCAGGAAGAGATAGCCTATTCAGATATAACATTAACATCTATAGAGTGCACTGAAGGCAGGTCACAAGTTACAAGTACATGAACAAAACCAGAAAACAATTTTTGTTTTATTTACCTCCTTACTAGGCTTTATGAGAGTAAGATATATGACAATGACAACGCAGGTAAGAGCACTGTAAGATTCCACAGAGAGAGATATTACCAGAAATAAAATATGTGTGTGCGCATATAGGTGTGTGCGTACAGACGGAGAAACATGAGTTAAATTAATTGAAATATAATCTCATTTCCACTATTATAAAATAATTTGAATGTTGTGTTCATATAGCATTGACCACTGTGACTTTTTTGTATTTTCTCCATCTATGTTAGGTCTAATCAGGAAGCATCAGCATAAGGTCCAAATTTTGTTTAAAGCAAAAATAATTACGAAAGATAGCGATCACAGGAAAAAAAAAATCTGCTCTTGATGTTAATCTGTTGTGGTACTTTTTCAGTTAAAGGAACAAAGAGGAAGCACTCACAGCACTGCCACTCTGATACAAGAATGACTATTTCCTGCTGAAAAGCTCATCTTTTCACTCCTTTGTTTTAAAGTTGAACTGTGTATATAACAGTTGTTCTAGTGTGATTAACAGTTGAAGGAACCTTTTTTTTTCTTGTATTTTTTCTCTTCCTTAAACAAATGCTTCTTCTTCTTTCAAACTGAGTTACTGCAGTGAGTGAGAAGAAACAGGAATATGGATAAAAAGATTCAAGGTTCAAGTGAACTTCTAAATTTTCCTCCGTGATTCAGCAGAAATCAGTGCCAATGAAATAAACCAAAAGGTACAAAGCTTTCCTCTCAGAAAATAACTCTTATTTTGTATTAAGGATTAAAAATATAATCCTAGTCCAGCCTTAGATGCACTTCCTCCATAAAGTACAACTCATTTTATTCACACAGTGGAAATGCGGGTTCCCCAAATCTGAAAGCTGCTCCTGACTTGCATAGCTTTGAAATAAGAAAGAAAATGGCCAACAGGACAACTAAATAAACAAGACAAGGACAACAAACAGAAATATTCACCAAATTCTGAATGGCTGCAGAAGTAGGTGAAGAGCTTGCATGTGAAGAATGGCTTGTGTTAAAATACGTAAGGGGAAAATAATTACTCAAAACCAGATTTTCGGCCTCCATGGAGTAAATTTCTTATAATCAACACTGACATCGCCAGCATCCCAGTTAAATATGCTAGGAAAACATTTAGTGTTAATCTAGTAAACATGGTTATAAACCCAACATCTAATATTCTAAGAAGGTCTCTTCTATTCTAATACAACTGACAGTACGATGAGCCAGCACAGCTCATCTTGGAACATCAAGTGTCTGCTCCAAGAACTGCATCTATGGAAGACTGGCAAACACAGCCAGACATGGTGCACAGTAAAACAACGCACTCAGCACAGATACAAAACCTGCTGAAATATTCGGTGACTTCACAGCAGAACTTACACACTTGTGCACATAAAGAGACAGCCTGTTGCTATCTACAACAACTCATTACCTTCTGTCACGCTACTAGTGAATTTATCAATTCTGTACATTTTGCCTATAAAAAGAACAGGCATAATATAGAATGTTACTTAAAACTAAAATTTAAAACTGGAACAGACAAAAAAAAAAAAAGATGCAACTATGATGTAGTACTAAACATGGCTATCCCCACCATCTGACCACCACAGCAACAAAGGGCTGTATGACAGGCCAGACAAATTCTTACGCATCCTCAGCTCCTTATTTCTTCACCAGCACCACTGAGAAAAAGTAAAACGTGTACAGATCTATACTTTCTGCTCAATGAAAGAAGAAATGAGCAATACGTAGGCAAACTTCTTTCACACTGCCTAGCAGGAAGCATGTGTTTTATCTCATGGCACCAATTTTCCCTGCCTACCCTCCATTTTTTTTTAATGACAGTTTTGGTAAGTGAATGAGGTAATAGTTATCCCCTTTTAAATTCATTTGAAATGTTTCCCCAGCCTGAAATCTGTTCAAGGCAGCCAATGTGTTGGTGATATGCTGGACAAATGAAAAAATGAAAAGCAAAAGTGTATAGACAAGAAATGTTTATTGAAAAAGAAAATAAAATTAAAAGACAAAAAATGGGTGGGAAGCACAGCACACAGAACTAAGAATTAAAAAAACATCTTACATTCTGCCTTAATGGCAGCACAGTTAATAGGGACAAAGGGACGTCTTGCTGCCTGCCGCAGCCGGAGGGTATTTTTGCAGACCTGACGGGCCAGTTTTGTCCAACATGTTGTGTGAAGAAAGAAAGCTTGTCGCGTTTTCACCGCCGACTTTGGACTTCCAGTGTTACGAACTGGAGTTCCCTGTGTGGCCTGCCGGGACATGTGAGTTCTAACATGGGATTCCTACAAAAAACAAACAACAACATCATAACACATACATCTGAATTACAGCATTAGAAAAAGCCACAATTTGGATAAATTCACAAGGCTCATCAAATGATATGTACAAGCACTATACAAAAAAACTGGGGCTGTAAAACACAGAGCAGAGAACTGCACTGTGAGTGGATATATAATGCCATTCTAGATGAGATACTGTACAGTCATATTAACATTCTATAGATAACACCATTTGATTGATGACATTTGTCCACCAAAAATGCGTGAAGTGGATGTTTGTTTATCTAAAACTTAGTCAAACAAAGACATGGCAGAACCTACACACTGTTCAGTTCTACTTAAGATAGGAAAAGGGTTAATAAATTGAGTTTTGTAATGCCAAAGTTGAACACACACATAAAATATCGTTCCATTAAATATTCAAATCACAGCAGTCTTGTGAAAGCACCACATTTTGTTTCAGGAAAGTTTATCTACATAATCCTACCTCTGTAGGCTGGCTAGAAGACAGTTTATCTTCATCTGTCTGTGTGGGCATTTTCAGGCCACCATATTTCTTCCAATAAATCCAGCAAGATGCACACAATCTACACTGCATATTAGGAGGACCCCAAGAATACCATTGGTGAGACTGTGGAGCTAAGGAGAAGAAAACACAGGTAAACTGGTGCATGCTACATTCAATACAGTAAATCCAAATGCTCTAATAGATGGCTTTATATGGCCATAATATATGGCATTATAAGAGCATTATATGGATAAATATTTAATATATTTGACAAATGTAAAAAAAAGAACTTGAATTTTTAGTTGATTTATTTTTTACAAAAGCACGCCAGAAGTCAACTCCAAATAGACATTTCAAAAATACTTCCCTATTTAATTTCAAACCAGGGACTTTGTACTGGCATGAAGAGACTGTCTTGCAGGGGACTACCAAAAAAAACCCCAAACCTAGGCCTATAAATCCTCCACTATTTCTAACCTTACCCTGGAAGACAGGCTTATTAAGTCGCTTGTTATTTATCAGAATTACTTAAGATCTGATTTTTTTGCTCAAATCATGCAAAGTGAGTATTTATAAATCAAGATCCATAGAGGAAAAGGACAAACACATCTCTTATTGACGTTAAGATGCATATGCACCTTTATCTTGTGTGTATGGAGACTCAGCAGGAAACACTAATTTAACCTTTTTTCTTTTCTTTTTGCAATCTTTCACAAGAGAACTATTCTTTAAAAATGTGACGTGAGAAACAAAGTATATAACTGGAACTTTCTATATATAAAATACAGTTTAAATTTAACTGGTGTTTAAGAGACAGCCAGCCATAGCAATAGTAAGTGAAGAACTCTCACTTCTTTCCATTTCTGGATTTTATTAGCTCTACTCTCTTACAGCCTATGTTGAAGGCTGCTATTTCAAGAAGTCCAACAAGGACCATCAGAAACACACAGAAGACTAGAGAAAAACTCAAACCCTCCCCGCCCTCCAACCAACAACAGAGACGGGAAAAACCCCAAGAAACAAAAAAAAATAACCCTCAAAACCCCTGTAGCCTTACAGGAGAACCAAAAATAAATTTGAATCTAGTCTTCTCAAAGTAAAGGTGTAACATCTCAGTGCCATCATATTATATTACTTTATCTTTCTGTACTTTCTGAATTGTTAAAGTAATCATGAAGTGGATTTGAATATTGACATTGACTCAATATAGTGCAGGCAGCTCTAACCTCAAAGTTATTTCTGCCGCACAAGTAATTGAAAATTATCCTCTATCATATGCAAACAAAAGTACATAGGTTTGTTTTTAAACAAAGTGCCTATTAAGATTAGCCCAAACTCTTGAATTTAAAAAAAAAAAGTATACTTACTATAGCAGCTTTCACAAGCTCGACCTATTAGCGAGGCCTGTGCCTGATAAGAGGCTCCCATTGCTCCATTGACTGCAGCGGGTTTCCCATTGTTGCTGGATATTTGATTGGGATTTGGTTTATTGCTTTAAACAAAAACAAAACAAAACCAAAAGTGATTTTACTAACTGGTTAATCAACATGAAAGCAAACAATCTAATTCCAGAATTGTGACGTGTGGTGACATCATCTGTAAAATCTGCTCTAAACAGCAAGACTAATTTTTATACTCCTCTGGTATTTTCAGCACTGTAAGAGCCTTTCTATGTAAAGAGCTGCTTTGATACTCCAATCTACAGATTTTTGTAAAATGCTTTAAACTACTTGGCAAGCTAGTAGAAGACCAAGTCTCAGGGTCAAGCACTAACAAAAGCCTGACAGGGCAGAACTTAAGAAGGGGGGTTCCAGTCAACAGATGAGGCTTTACAAGCTGAGGCTACACCAGCTGCAGTAAATGTGAATGTCCTATAGCCCTGGCAAAGCTGGCCCATACAATATCAGGCTGTTCTGTCTAGGTTCTGTCCTAAACTACATTCTCTGTGAGAAGGCTGAAGAACTGGTTTTGGATGTCTTTATTATTATTATTGTGATTATTTTACCTACAAATACTTCAGTGAAGTAGGACTTTACAGGTCAAGTACAGTATTTCCAAAGCTCCAACTCTGTAGGTGTTAATTACCCCTTTGACAAGCTATACTCCCAATAGAATGCAAGGCTCGATACATCGATACCTAAGATGATTATTTGTTACTTTAGGCAGCATAAAACATATTCAAGCTTAGTTAAAAAGACTAATTGAAGAAACCTTTGCTGCATCAAGTCTCTACTCCAAATGCCAGCAAGTCTGCCTCTTGCTTTCTCCTCTTCCACTATATGCAGTGAGAGACACTTTTACATTTCCAGATAATCTTTATCAAGCACTTGGGTGTCAAGGTATAAGAGAAGGGATCGAGAGACAATTAAGTCTCCCACGTTATGATCTGTTGCTTAGTTACCCTTCCAGAGAAGCCATGAGTTGAAAGGTACTCTCTAGTGTTGAGGAAAGAACCCTGCTTTTACAGGAAATACCTTATGAACAAGTTCAAAAAGGTATTCAGCTCTGAGAATCAATTCTACTCAGATTTCAAATACAATAAACCAGTTTCGAAACAGAGCGTTAGCAATCCATTTGCCCACAAGTGCCCCAGATTGTACAGTTATCAAATACTTGAGAAGTCCTACCACCCTCTTACCATTGACTATGGATTTTGTCTTGTGTAAACACAATGGCAAAAGTCCTGAATTGTCCACATGAACAAAGGAAATTAAATTGAAAAAGCATTATGTAGACTGAGCATCTTACAGGTTTCCTAAAGCAGCCACTTCCTTGAGAAGGTTAGGGAATACTCACACTAGAGTTTTCAGCTTTTTTTAAAAGGCGTCATTTATTAGAGACTTGAGTTTCAAAACTCAAATTTCAGAGATGAGACTAAAAGACTGAATTTAACAGTCTGCTGTTTGTATTACTAAATCTGTTTAAGACAGAAAAGTCTGCATGAAATATGGAAATGAAGCTCTATTGTATGCCATTTATACAAGTCATCAAAAAGACAACAGTGGATTTCCAAAGTATTTCATTTGGTATTCTAGCTTTCCATTATACAAACACTCATAAAATGGGAAATTCACATATATGTAAGCTGAATATACCCACAGAAAGCTTAAAAGAATGTCATCTGTAGTCCTTTCTCTCCTCCTAATCTTGAGGAAATTACAAATATGAAAGAGACAGATTGTATCTTGTTTCTGTAAACCGCATGTTAACAAAGCAGATATAGCATCGAGTTTAAATGTAAAAAAACAGATTAAAAACCCCCCAAGAAGAAAACGGATTTCATTAATAAGACTTGTTCAAAGACAGAAGACTTGGGGCTGTGTGCTACCTTTAATTTACAGCCAGAACATCTCTTGTCTCTAGCTGAACAACAGACTGCATCAGCAAAATAAAAAATGTGATGGGAAAGTATCTGATTTTATTTTATGTAACTACTTTAACAACTGCTTCTATACTGAAATATTCCATTTACACAAATAAGAAGTGTTGTGCTACAGGGATTCGGAAGCGATTATTCTCGAAAACCAGCTTTTTAAATGATAAGGCCCTTCTTGCATGTGCACTCCACGTAGCACTTGATCACCTTTTGTAAAATTTCACACTGTTTCAGAACAGGCAGTTTGCAGTCAAAGACAACAGGCTCAGTTAAGTACGAAGGTTTCACTTATGACAAGAGTTTGTGACATCTTCTGATTATATCTCTGTATATTCTGCATGTATATAACAAATACTTAGTAGGTAACTATTAAAAAGATGACTAAGAAAATATCACTTCCGTTACTGCATGTAACTGCATATTACTGTTGCAATTTTACCTGTACGTTATTCAAAAAAATTATTTTGTTCTTATACTCACTAGGTGGGGATGTACACTTGTTTCAATTTACTTTCTGCTTCAGCCGCTTTCAGACGTTTCTAGTTGAAAAATTAACACATTAAGACATTTTATTATATTCAAGCACAGATTTCATAAAACTGCACACAATCCATCTTTAAATTATTTCTATTTTGTGATTCCACACGAGCCTCCAAAACAAGTGTAGAAATCTACAAGATCAAAAGCATGAAAAACAAGTTCTCTATTTTTATTATTAGTTTAAAATTACAGTATACTGTCCTGCCTAGTAAAACTCACAGGCCTCACATCTGACAACAGAACTGTAAAAATGACAATTACAATCTACATAAATCACATCCACATAAACACATACAATATTGTGGCTAACCCTCACTGCAGAGCAAGCAGAAAATAAATGAATGAAATTGCGTATGAAGAGCTCCTCATCAGTCACACAACTCAATACTTGCTGTGTGCTCTGTCAAGCCCGAGGCTGGTATTTTATAAGCACTATAAGGAAGGGGAATAGTAAAGTCCACTGACTGTCAGAAATAACTGCACACCTACTTCTGTTAAGTGCTGTTAAAACTGTAGCTCAGGAACACTGCACCAGCAGGACAGCTACACTACTGTCAAAACGGTCTGTGAATTTACTAAATTATTACTTTCTTCATACTTGCAACAAACTCAAAACACGCTGCACTCAAGGTAGTAATACTAACTTCTAAAATGTTGAGAAGTTTTAGTCATTGCCATATACTGTACAAGTAACTAAGACAATAATTTTTTCAGCAATGGCACAACAAATACAGAGTTCAGATGGCTACTGATTATCTGAAACGTTTGTCTCTAGGTAAAAGATGGAGGAAAAAACATGATTTCCCTTCTCTTCCTGTACTCTAGACATTACTTGTGTTCACTTGGGGGGTGAGAGTGGAAATGGAGAAAAGGAGTTGAAACAAGGTCAATTTTACCACAGAGGAGGAAAAAAAAAAGGGGGGGGACACTGATATCCAGCAATAATAAACTAACACTACCTCCCTGCCTCTCAAAAGTCCCCCTTTATCAGGTGTTTAAAATTCAGTCATCCCTTTCCCTTACAGCCAATTCTCTTCTCTACTACACTTCCATTTTCTGATATCCAGTCTCTGCGAGGTTCACAACCCAGAAAGGTACTTCCCACCTTGAGAAAAGTATCATCAAAAGACTGCTCTGAGAGTCTCCTGCCTGAGCCACGAGGTGAGTTTCAGGGTTAATCAGCTTTACTGGTCGAGTAGCCCAGGTAAGCCTCCTCACACAAGCCACTGCTTTTCTCACACACACAGAATCACACACAGAATAGTAGGGGTTGGAAGGGACCTCTGTGGGTCATCTAGTCCAAACCCCCCGCCGAAGCAGGGTCACCTACAGCAGGCTGCACAGGACCTTGTCCAGTCGGGTCTTGAATATCTCCAGAGAAGGAGACTCCACAACCTCCCTGG